>Ga0153976_1000540_pt1 | contig 13092 bp, 13 predicted proteins | sample TSGA060MetaG_FD_104717 | JGI IMG/M metagenome (GOLD analysis project Ga0153976, IMG submission 104717) | Attine ant fungus gardens microbial communities from Georgia, USA - TSGA060 MetaG | ecosystem: Host-associated > Fungi > Mycelium > Unclassified | place: USA: Georgia, Yuchi Wildlife... | reverse complement strand
GATGGTATACCGAAGGACGTGCTGATATAGGAATATTCCTGCTATTATGATTTCAAAGGGTGCACCATAGAGGAGGTAGAGGGCAGAACACGATTGTGCGATCTAAATGATGATCAGACTCTGATACATGGATACAGATTGCATACATACTCTATTCGCATCTCCTGCCATGAGGTTTACAATTTTACCGACATCTGCCCCAGCTTTAGGGTCGTCAGCTTTAGTGACATCGTCCTTGTTCACTACTTTGCTCTTGTCTGAAAGGAGTCATGAAACCTCCATTCTATCGGCTGTTGAGCACGACTTACTCTTGGACTGTCCGTCGTCTGCTGTTTCTCCCTGTTTCTCGGCTGTATTCTGAGCGGTGATACCTGAGTAGTCTTTTCTCTTGAGAGCTTTCTCGTATATGGAAGCCATGAGCTCTGATCGAATACGAGTGGATGCACGACGGCCAAACCATAAATGTTGTACATCAGTCTGGGCCTAAAGCAGTATTGTTGAGCATCGTTGTATACTGTAGATATTCAAGACCTGACTTTCGCAATAGTACAAAGGAAAGCCAGAAGAGCATAGATGTAAGCTTTATTCCTACTTGCGCGAGATAAGTCCTTGTTGTCAATTTCTTGAAGAATACGCCTTGACGTTATGAGCGAGGAATCTTGGCAAAAAGACGTCTGCAAGCATACCGTAGAAAGAATGGACCCATGTAGTTAAATGCGACGCTGCCAAGCGTCAAGAAAAAATCGAGACTAGCATAGTAAGGGCATCAGTCATTGTCCAGCAGGACCTCGTTAAGGACATACATAAGATCGAGAGAATTCGCAGTCCAGATTCTTCGTAATAGAGTTGATCGCCTGGAACCTGTCATAAGTTGCAGTATGAAAAGCAAGACGTTGTCACAAACTTGGTTTGACCAAATTTGATGAACACAGGACGCGACTGCATAGTTGGGCTCAGATCCCAAACATCATCTTCATTCAGTGTTTCATAGCGGCCCTAGAGAAGTTTCTTTTGAGAGCACTATAGGCAACAGAATAGTGATAAGCTCACCTTGCGCACTAAAGGATACACCCAATTAAATGTCACCCAGCGGAAGAGCGAGGTATAATCTTCGATTGTGATTGTACGTCCCTAGAAGTATGTGAGCATAGATAGCGCAACAATTGGAGGTAGTGTTACGATATCCTCTTCTTTCACTCGGCTACTTGGTAGTGCAAGGGGCATTCCTCCTACCACAACTAGCATCCCCGTCGTTGCAATGAGATTCATGGTGGTTAGGGTCAGAATGCCCCAATTGGGAAAAGGTATTTGAAAAGAGTTATGATCATACATGTAACCTCCTAGTTCCAAAATACTTGCAGCAAAAAGCAGCAAGTAGACAACCAAGACATCAAATGGGGGGGTCATCCTCGGACGCGCGACTGGGCTGATAACGGTGAATAACCAAACAGTTGCATAGATGAGAGCTCTAGCGCCTTTCCACCAGTGACTGTCCTCGCTATAGATGACATAGGATCCATAGGCCACCCAGCACAAAGTCTCCACGATCCCGACGAACACGAACATGAGTGTACGCGATAGCGACTGAGAAACACGATCCGAGGCGCCTTCTCTCCCTTTTCTGACAGGTTTATCCTCAAGGGGTCTGTGTTCTATAAGCGCTTCAGCTTCAGGTAGTGTAAGGTATGAGCGGACATGTGAAGTGATAGGCTCGAATATGGAGCGAATGGGAGTGAATGAGAAAAGGCAAAGTGCAGATACGAAGACAGCTGGTATGAGGGCGCCCCATGAGTCTCTGACGCATGAGTCCCCAAAGTCGAAAGGACTCTTGTCAGCACAGAGTTTCATAGTCGTCCCGGCCAAGGTAACGCGTCTGGGAAGACTATCCCAAAATAGAACACGTGGTCCCGGATAATCCCACAAATAGACTAGCATGTCCAGTTTAGATACTATCTCAGAGGACGAGTCAGGGTCCGTATATTCCAGCAGCCAGTCAAGCTCGTGGTTGAAGAACAAGAAAAAAAAGGGGAACAAGAAAGGGAACAAGAAGAACAAGATAGGGGACAAGAAGGTGGACAAGAGGGTCTTGAAGATGCTGGAGGTGGCAGAGAGAAAGGAAGGGTCATTCGTAGCGCACACGATACAAACTTGTTTAATATCCAAAGGAGATCCAAGACGCAAACCTCAAAATATTTGGCAACTGGCTTTATCTAATAGATTCCGTAGCATCATATGCTGAGTGGGAGGAGCCAGCGAGAAGGTTCCTCGATAAACGGCTTGAAAACGCACAAGGGGATGATGGTATGTTTCAGTTTTCATCTGGTGGGCTATGTTTCAATCATAGTTCTCCAGGGATGACTGCATTGAATCAACAATTTGTGTCATTTGCAAAGGTAGTCGAGCAATTACTATACAACCTCCTGCCACCCTCCGTATTTGGAAAACCTGAAGTCTGGAGTTCTGTCCAAGTGTACTCTCCTATCCTTTGCCTTCGTCCAGGATCAGCTAGGGGTCTGCCAATGTGCACGCACGCTACATGGCGTCTTTCGCAAATTCCAACTTGAAAACTCTGTTAAATTCCATGATGACCACTGAGCCGATGCCGACTGAAGTCGTGGCCGCACACATTGCTGTTTCATGTCTTTGTCGCGACATGGGAGAATCTTTCACAAACGCAATTGAGCGTACAGAAACTTTTGATAACTGTGTGATTGACCTTTTGAAGTAGGACAGGGGGCACATTTTGCAACCTAAATCGAGCATCTACCATGGGAAGGTCGATCGGGTTATTCTAGAAGGTAATGTAGTCATAGCTCTGCGTGAGGATAAGTGGGAGGCCGGACATGGAGAGGCCGATGTGTACATGCAAATCGCTCGGGATTACGACCTCCTTGTGCAGGTGCTCCTCGAAAGCACTGAGGCAGCAGCCATCAACTTTCTCAGCCATGGGGCACCATGCTTCTTGATCTGTGTTCTAGGTACACATTGCCGTCTACTGATCTTTGCATTCATTATTTTGTTCTTGCCCAGGACCTATGTTATTCGTTTGTGGTGGATTCTACGACGGCCTCAAACCCATCGTCGAGCCACTTTGCAACCCAATTTTCATGCTTCGTGATCACACTAACACTCGCCCTGTAGAGGTAGCGACACTGTTGTGGGCATTAACTAGGGGAGTATCGTCTTTGAGACCGTAAGTGCCTTATAAGATCAGATTTCTGTCGCTCATATCGTGTCAATTACAGGCTAGTATCCGAACCACTCGGAGTCAGGTTTACACATTCTACTCCTCGCATATATAGGACATGCACATTGACACAACCGCAAGATGAAATCGGCCAACTCACTTTCGAGTCCAGTGTGCATCAGCAAATATTCCTTGCAACTCTCGACTCGTCTTCCTACCCCAATACGAAAGTATTTGCCAAGCTCGTCTCTGGTTCATATTCGCAAAATGTTCAAGATCATTTGGCAGCTGAAGAACTGGCTCCCAAGTTGTATGGTTTCGCAAAGGTGGATGGCGCACCAACTGCATATATTATGGAATATCTTGACCCATCCACCTGGCAAACATTATATGAATTCCTCCAATCAGATGCAGCCCTATTTCAATTACGGGACGCACTCCAAAAGATCACTACCAGGCTTAATTCCAAGGAATACGTCCATGGAGATCTTCGAACTAACAACATCATGATTCGTACAAATTCACCGCGCGAGTCCCCAGACCTCAAAGTGATTGATTTTGATTGGGCGGCGCCGGTAAATCAAGTTCGTTACCCTGCAGCCCGAAACCCCCAAATCAAAGGTATCAAGTGGCCTGGTAAAGCAGGAGGGCTGATCCAGGACGGTCATGATTGGGAATTGATATCATCCTGGCTGCCCCCGGAGTAATATAGGATGATCATGATTTGAAATTGGTAATATCCTGAATAACAGTTATACAGCTCAGTAGTTTGATACCTGAATTGTATCTATCCCTCAGAGTCATCTAATTTCCACTTAATTTCATTAAGCCCTTCAAAACCTCACAAAAAATCAGAACAAAGCTAGAGGGATTATCAAAAAAATAAAACACCAGCTTGAGAAGCCAGATTTCGATATAAGATAATCTGATCTGTACGAGAACTGACTGAGCGGTTCCTTTCCTACAGTCATGGACAATCAAACTTGAATTTCATTACTCAGATACCTTGATAAATTCTAGTAACAGATTTGAATTCTACGCTTCAAGTAGTGCACCATAGATCGATTTCTCCGATTCCAAAAAAAACCATCTATCAATCTAGACCTATAAAATACTTTCCAATCTTAACTAATTCTTCATCTCCCGCACACAGTCTCAGGAACGTCATACTAGCAATACTAACTTATACTTCTCATTGATTCGACTATACCTGAGAAACGTAATCATTATTAGGGTATGGCCCTAAATTCCTATTATATCTGAAGACAAACAGAAACGAAAAAATTGAAACATACAGCCTGACACGACAAAGGAAACACAAAAAGGAAAAAAGAAAAAAAACCTGATTGACTATCAAAATCTTGCCTCACAACAGGAAGCCTGGCAGAAATGAAAAAAAAAGAGGATTACGCGTGAAAGAGAGAGAGAGAAGGGGGAGGGGGGGAAAGTCCAACTCTTTCACCAAGACAAGTTGGGTGAAAAAAAAAAGTAAAGCACTGAACCACAGTCACATTAGAAAAGTGATGAGGAAAAAAAACTCGTCAACGATCAACGCCACCCGAAACAGAAAATCCACGTCTAATCTCCTCCCAAAAGGATGCCAAGGTAAGAATTGTAAAAAAAAAATACTCTGCTTTGATTTTTTTCCTTGAATTTTTGCGATGTTTCAAGCTTTGATATGTGCAGATAAAATACAAGCGCCACCGGGAAATCTCATCCACCGAGTAGCTCACTGACCCAGCCTCTGAAGATCCGCGCGCCTAAATATACAACGTCAACAACCAGAAAAAGAAAGAAGGAGAAGCAGGAGAAACAACTCACTGTCGAATGGTATCATACAAAAACTTGTAGCTCCTCAAATTCCCCTTCAACCTTCTGATGTCCAGACTGAACATATCATTCAATCTATCAATCCTCGTCAACTCCACACTAAACCTCACTTCATCTCCAGCATCTTGTGAAGGATCTCCATACGCCGTCTCACCTACCATCATCACTGCCGGGGGTGACAACGCCGAAGCTGCAGCTGATGATCGTAGATTGTTTCTGTTGCTGTCACTAGGAGCAGGTGAGGGAGAAACGACGATCGAGGGGTCATCAAATGATAGACCGCCTCCTAAATTTGTGTTCGCAGTAAGCACGGAAGATGAAGAAACTTGAGACGATTGTCGACGCATCAGCAACCCCCGAAGCATATTCCCAGTCACTCCAAACGAGGAACTCTGCGAAGGAGCAGGCAAACCCCGTTTATCAACCTAAAATGACAGTACACATTGGATCAGTAAAATTATTTCACAACCAACAGGATTTCCCAAATACGAAGAGTGGAAGGGAAGAAATGAGACAGGAAAACATGAAAAACATACCCCATCAGAAGCAGCACTCCCAGCCATCGTAAACACCGCAACATCCTCCTGTCCCATCCCTCTATCACTACCATCCACACTATTGACGATACCCTTCTTCCTCTTCTGCCTCACACATCTATACTTAAACTCACTCTCTTTATAAATCTCCACTCCCATCCCTTCTAATATCTCCTTCACATGATTCATTACCTCCACCGGCGGCCTCGTCGTTATCGTCGTTTGATCCACTGCACCATGATGAATCCTCAACTTCTCATGTGGCTTCTTCGATGAATCAACATTGTTACCGCTACTACCCTCCCCACTGCGAATTTTCGAACTCCCACTAGGCGTGCTCGATACACTATTCCCAACTCCCACACTATGCCTGATCTTCTGTACAATTCCAGACGTAGAAAACGACATCATAGAGTTCTCTGTATTCGTAGAGGCAGTTCTCTTCGGATATCCAGGTGTATGCCTACTACCATTCGTGCCAGGCGTCTGAGGTATTCTCGTCGTAGTCGAAGTTGGCGTCGTCAACATCATTGCAAATCCTTCACTGGCGCCACCAACCACCATCTGTCCCTGTCCCTGATCATCCTCCCTGCTAGAATGTGAAATGCTACGATTACTAGCAGCCGCAGTACTCGATCCAAGCATTGAATCTCTTCCTTTTGACTTCGCTCTAAACCAAGCCATAACCTTCTTCGCTTTATTACTTGACGCGGAATTCCCACTTTCATCATTAACGGAAGCAGCAGTGGTGGCGGTGGCAGTAGCTGCAATGTTGTAGTCCTTCTCACCAGTTGATGCAGCACTTGAGCCTCCATCAATAGCGCCTTTCGATTCGGCAGTAATTGTACCCCTCGAACTGGATGTGGGTGTCCCTGGTATACTTGATGAGAGAGGTTGTGACCGTAAAGATGGAGGGGCAAGTGAAGCGAATGACGTATTTCCATGGTTGGTAGGTTGAACACTAGTGGGTGTCTTCGATGCAGATATCTTGCCACCACGTATAGTGCGTGATATAGGCTCAACCATGACCGTCAATGTGTTCCTCCTTCCCTTGTTCTCCTTGTCTCTTCCCTTCTCCTTCTCCTTCTCCATCGGTGCAGAGGTAGGCGGTGGTGATAATTTCGACTCTTTCTCACCGCCATATCGCTCAGGTGAAGCTATCAACGGTGAACCCTTAACCCTTGCCTTCTCTTTTTCCTTCTCATCTCTAGCTAATGCGTCAGCACTATCCCTCACATTATTCCCACTACCGAAAATCTTAGTCAAGGCAAATCGATCCGTACTTGATTTTCCCTTCTTGTGTCCCTTCGACTGTGATGGTGACGCTGGCGACTGGACTGGCTGTTCATGAGTAATCGACTTCTTACCAATAGAAGAAGTCACACTCGAAGTCTCCTTGTCAGTAGCCGGGTCAGGAGAAGAACTTGAAGGCACGTTTGCTGATGATTTCTGCGCATCCGTACGAGAGGAATTTACATATAATTGTTGTTGCCGTTCTTGTGCCCTTGCAGAAACCACAGCGGGAGAAGTAGACAATTTTGTGGATGCAGAGGGCGCTGTAGACGAAGGTGGCGGTACAGGTAAAGGTTTACCCGCAGAAGTAGACGCCGTCACGCGCCTATCTTGAATGGTCGGAGTGGATGGAGTCAGTTGTGGTTGCTGTGGTTTCGGCTGCATTTGTGAATGCTGATAATCCGTACCCATTCTCGTGCGACGTTCATCTCTCCTATTACTCCGGTCATCATACTCGACTTGAATTGTGTGCCTGAATCCACTGCCAGAACTATTGTGTTTGTATCCTTGCATGGGAGCAACATTCTCCGAAATCTTTGCAGTGGACGAATTGACGGTCATGGCTGTGGCGCCGACAGAACTGGAAGCTGGATGTGCAAAGGGATCATCAGGTGTAATCCCTTGGGCAGTGGGACTTCCAAATGTGGGTTTATTGCCCGCAACAGGGGCACCAATGGGTGCGGAAGTCCCGGTACCAGTAGCGGTGTTACTTCTCACAGCAGCGGGCGGTGGAGAGATACCTTGATCAGCAGAGGATTCATATAGATATTCAGGTTGAGTAGACCGGCTACGAGACGGGACACCTGGATGAGTGGCTTCCCGTCCATGAGAAGCATTACTTTGAGATGCAGCGGCAGCGGCAGCAGCACGCATCTGTCGTTGATATGCCAATCTGCGTTGTTGGTGTTGATCCAAAGCAGCTTTCTCTAGTTCGTCGACAGTTTTACCAAATGCACTGGGTGAACCATCAGTCCTTGGTGAGCCAGCATGAACCGAGAGCCAAGGATGACGCATGACACTATCGAGGTTAGCTCGACGTGTAGGATCAGGCACAAGCATCATGCTTAGGAGCTCACGAGCTTCTGTGGAAATGTAGTCGGGGAAAGAAAGGGGTGTGCTGACGATATACTTATAGAGTAGATTAATGTTATCACCGTCGGGATTAGCAGGATCATCGTCAAAAGGAAGGTAGCCAGCGAGCATAGCATAGAGGATGACACCACAACTCCAGATATCAACAGCGCTTCCTACATAAAGGCCTTCGCTGATGACTAACTCAGGCGCAGCGTAGCATGGACTGCCGCAGCTGGTCTGCATAAGATCATCAGCTTTGTGTTCGAAACGGTTGGCAAAGCCAAAGTCCGTGATTATAACATTGCGGTTGCGGTCAAGCAGAAGGTTTTCCAGTTTCAAATCTCTGTGGACGATTTTCTTTTGGTGAATGTACCAAACACCAGAAATGAGTTGGGAGAAGAGCTTTGCAGCATCTCGTTCTTTGAGATATCGATGTGCAAGGATGTGGTCGAAGAGTTCTCCGCCAGAAGCATATTCAAGGATGATACCAATGTATTTGTCGGTTTCGATGACATCGTAAAGACGCACGATGTTGGGATGTTTGAGCGTCTGGGAACCAAACCAGTGAGTCGGAGACCGAAAAAGAAAAGACAGAGAAGCGAACCCTGAGAACCTCGATCTCGCGTTCAACCTTGGAAAGGCGCACAACTGTATCGACATTTCCTCTACGGATAAGTTTGACGGCCACTTCCTCGCCCCATTGGACATGGATGCCAAGCTTGACCTTGCCAAACTCACCCTCACCGAGGGTCTGGAGGAGAAGGTACGGACCAAAACGGGGGATAGTTCGGCGTGGATGAGCAGCCATATAGGCCTCAACAGCGGGGTGATTGAGGACATCAGGGTAGGGAGAATTCTGAGAAGGCTCTTCGTGGTTGTGAGAAGTGGTAACAGAGTGAGATGCACGCTGTTGCCTGCGGGGATTTGCAGACTGAGAGAACTGGGGCTGGACAGCAACAGAAACAGCACGAGAACTGGCCGAGGCCATGGTTGACTTGTGAGAGACGCCCAAACTGGCCTTGCCGTCAAATCTACCGTGCGAATCCCATCACTAGAAATAAAATGCTACTTTTTCCGAGTCACATGCCATAGGCACATTTGTGAACAGATCGAGGACCCTCTCAGATACGAACACTACTCACATAAATTTTCAAAGTACCTTGTTACTGACATCTCTGTAGGTATAAAGCAGGGCTACCAGGATGATAATCCAAGCACTTTGTTCCAATATTTATGTCTCTATAAGTTGCCTTGGAATCTACCAGAAACTTGCGAGTGTGTAGTAAATTTATCAGCCACCATCCTTTGCTGCTGTAGCACCTACTCCCCTTTCCTAGCAAATTGTGCATATAAATTAAGTAACTGATGCATATGCTTAGTAATCCTGGAATGCTTGTTGTACTTCTCTGGTTTCATTCTGGCCTTTTACATTCAAACGTCAAGTCTGAATTCTCGTGACACAGCAAACATGTGCCTTGACAACCACATATTCCGCTTGCAAACTACAGTGGTAGCCTCGCCACCTGAGTCCTCATTGGGAGCATGATATTGGCCGGGTCCATTACCATCACCGCATACCTCATGGCATTTCTGAAGCTATCTCCTGAGTTTGACATGGGTGTGACAAGAACTATCTGTCACCTATTTGTCCAATCCAAGAACGTCGATAGCTACTCCACGTGTGAGACTTTCAAACTCTTGCTTTGACAAAACTCCGGGCAGTGTCTTTACCCATGCTTCACCCTCGTCAATGGCGACCTTATTCGGCTGTCAGACGCAATCTGAACCGCAACATCAAAACTACATACGAATGGATAGTCAACTGAATACATGATACGATCAAGTCCAATAGTATTCGCGTGGAACTGCAACAAGTCAGTTGCAAAGTTGCCCGATGTCGTCTCCCAGATGTTGGTTTGCCAGTACGAGCTGACGTTCAACTTCATCGGTATGCCAAGCGGTATCTGGCGCTTTAGTTCTGGACGTGCTGAATGAGTTTGATATTCCAGTTGAATACGACACACATACGTTCATCAATCCGGAACAAGTCAGAAGGGATGCGTTCACCAAGATGACCAACGATGATTTTAGCCTTTGGGAAGCGACTACCAGTGATATGGTCAGCAACTATAGAAGAGATATGGCCGCTTGGTTACTCGAATACACCGTTCGTGCACAATCTAGACCGGTCACTTGAGACACCCCATTTCATCTATGATATCCTGTGATCACCTTACCCTAAAATATGGTACGACAGTGTTGCCGCAAACTCCTGTGCTGGACCCGTGAGCCACGGGGCATGCCCCAAGGTGAGATCTCTAATTTGTGGTATGTTTGTGCGCGGATGAAAATATATAGGAACCTGAAGATCGGATACCATCTGCCAAAACACATCATATTCTGGCTGGTCGTAATAAAGCAAAGTCGCTATAAATTTGCGCGTCACTCATGGCTGCAATATCGATTTGAGCTACTTACCATTGTCAGGTCCCGATTGTTGGTAATCATTGACCAAGGCGCCTATTCGTCAATTAGCGTGTAACGACTGATCTCACATTGCAAAGCACAGACCAAGGAAGCCGAGTTCCTTCACCGTTCGCCTCAATTCCAGGGCTGCATTTGATGCATTATGCATCGAAAGGGAAGAAAACCCCCCAAACCGCCTAGTGTTGTTTGAAATGCTCTCTGCGAGGATGTTGTTAACCGTAACAGCCATATTTTCAGCAGTGGCCACGTCTGAAATGCCTTGAATGCAAGGACTGGCACAGGAAATGACCATCTATCATCATTGTCCATCAAAATATGATCGCCAACCAAAAAAACACTGGGCATCTCACGTAGTCAACATTGTTCTCATCCATGAATCGAAGCCGCTGATTGTGAATGTCTAATAAATTCGCCTTCAGTTCAGCATTGGTACCACCTCGAGCCTCATTAGTTCGGATAATCAAATAAAATGAGAAATTGAATCCACCTAGTGCCGCGTTTGTACTTCTGTCAGATTCAGGCGTTAATTTTTTTTTTGTGCAGGCAGATATGATGATAAGTGCAATCACCCAACTTGGAAAAGTAGGTCCAGAGTCGTCCACGCTTCCTCAAGGATGATAGTCCCACCCGTGTCGCGCCATCCTCTGGCATTGATTCCCTGAAGGGTAAAGGTCATAAAGACCAAGAACCGCACGAGAGATAGAGTCAACATTTGTTCACGGCAGTTCCATGAGGGCTGGTGATTATATATACATTTTTTTCATTCATACGGAGAGAAGTATAGTGCAAAAGAGGGAAGAAGTGGCAATGCAGGCCTGATAGAAGTGGCAATGCAGGCCTGATAGAAGTGTACACTGGCTTCGAGATAGACCACGGGATCAAACTAATTAAATCGATTCTCATGTACTTTTGAACTATGCATAATGGTTTACGTCTTCATCAATCGAGTGCACAGAGGTACATGACACGTAGAACCGGCCAAATTCTTTCGCCATACACTCTTGCCGCTGGTACATCAGGTCCTCTGCGTCTCAGATTATTTTGTGGTCGTCATGTGACAGCCAAGTTGGGCGCGTTGACCTTTCTATCCTTCAGGCCAGTTTGTCGATGATTGCCTGATATCCGTTTCATACTGATAACTTCATATCATAGTCCTTCTCCTTCTTAATCGGACGGCCAGTGTTCTCGAAACAAAACATGAACTCCTCCGCTAATACGTTTCATGCTATCTCTCACTTAATACCGGAAGAAATACACCAAGGACTCAAAAGTGTACCTATGGATGAGCTTTCTCTGGATAACCTGGTTCGATTAATCAGTGGGGCAGGGCCTTCCCCGTACTCAGGAATCGACCTTGGAGCAGAGTGGTTGGAGAAGCAAAACTCTATCATCTCTGTACTATCACCTCTCTGTCAGTCTAATATCAAACGTCCTCTAGAGCAGCCAGATCCAGATATATCAAACAAACGCCTCCGTACTTCTCCACCCGAAATCCAACCACCAACTGTAGCCAACACTGGCCGGTCTGTTTACTCTCTGAAGCCTATCTCAGCTACTGCACCAGTACGCAAGAAGATAGAAATTGACATCCAAGAGAGTGCTATTGTCATCCTCAACTCAACAACTCAAGTACCAGAAGGACCTCCCATCCCACTCTCCATACTTCGCCGCGCGTTCCTCCTCCCTACCCGTGGCAAAACAAAGCCTCATTGGACAGTAGTTATCCTATCTTCCGACTACCAACTTCCAACGGGACGTGGCAAGCAATCCACAGCCGACGAGAAACAACAAATCATCTTCGGTATTGATGCGGTACTTGCTGCTCCACTTCAAGTCACTTCATATGACACCGAAGGAAAAGCCACTGTAACCACACACGCTAAAAATGAAGACTCCCTTCCTATCCTCCGTCAACTCTTCAACCACCTACCTATACCCGTTCTCGAGCCCAGTCCAAGTGTCTTTCAAAGCGCCGTGCCTGGACTCTATAAAAGCGCTAATCCTGACGGTGTTCCGGGTATTCAGGCGTACCGTTCGACTAAACCTGGTAGTCTCTGGTTCATGCGTGAGGGAATTCTCTGGGGAGAATCCAAACCCTGCGAATTTTGGGCCGTGGAGGATCTCATGGGAAAGACAGAAGGCCTCAAGATCATTGGCGGAATCGGCAAAACATGTTCTGTGATTCTCACAAGAATATCCCGTCACACGTCCGAAGCTATAGACGGTCCGGATGACCTAGGAGAAGAGACGGAATTTTCAATGGTCGACTCTAAAGAGAAGGAGGGAATCGAAAAATGGGTCCAACGGCACCAACACTCGTTTAATGCCGCAGGAGATGGTGACTCATCCACTGAGAGAAAGGCATCGGAACCCAAGGTCGTGTCCACGGGGCCTCTGACAATTCACAATCTGGGTGATGCAAATGACTCATCTGACGAAGACTTCACTGTATCGGCTGACGATGATTTGAATTCATCCACGAGTGATTCTGATTCAGGTGATTCTGAGGGAGGCGATGACGACGAGGCCGAAGGAAGTGAGGGAGAGAATCCCAGTACAAAATCCGGGGTTTCGGGCGAGGAGGGAGAGGACGAGCTAGATTCAGAACATCCTGGCATCTCTTGGGTATGAGATTACACATAAAATATTATTGATCAACAAGCCTTCGACAAGCAAGTTGTCCCT
>Ga0153976_1000538_pt1 | contig 13116 bp, 14 predicted proteins | sample TSGA060MetaG_FD_104717 | JGI IMG/M metagenome (GOLD analysis project Ga0153976, IMG submission 104717) | Attine ant fungus gardens microbial communities from Georgia, USA - TSGA060 MetaG | ecosystem: Host-associated > Fungi > Mycelium > Unclassified | place: USA: Georgia, Yuchi Wildlife... | reverse complement strand
TGCACCAGGGCGAACAATCCATACGCAAGCCTGATGTCGTAGTTGTCTCACGGAAAGCCGCTTATGCCGTGCAGGAAGACGGAGATCTGAATGAAAGGCTCGACGTTTTTGGGAGCGCGCGCACGAAGCCCGAGAAACATTTCCAGTGGCGCAATATTCTATCAACAGTGGAGTTCAAACGTTCTAGACGTGCTGGTGGTCGTATCAAGATGAACCGTCCTCCTAAGAAATGCGAGGTGACGGATTACGTCGCCCCTAAGGAGAAGTACATGGAGTATCGGCAGGGAATGGATCCCTCGGCTGAGCTAACAGATGAAGTACCTGCACCTGCAGCCACTTCTGCTCCGAAGCCATCGAAAGAGCGTAAGCCCTTCCTCGTGCCAACATTCTATTTCTTTGCTGACATCTCGCACAACAGCGAGAGCCTCTGGGCGCGCCAGCAATGCCACTTCTGCGCCAGGCCCATCCAATGAGCGTAAGCCCTCCGATATGTCGATCTCGTGCTCCCTTGCTGACATACGCGTAACAGTGAGACGTTCTGTGCGGCTCAACAAGGGAGACAAAAAGCGTACTTCCAACAATCTAGGCTCGAACAACGAGCCCGACAGCAAGCGGCTCAAGAGCAACAACGAGAAGCCTAAGGATGAGGAGGAGCCTAAAGAACATCCAGTCGTTCAGAATGGTTTATATGCCGCGGAGATGATGGCGGCTCATGTCGCGCGGCAGAACGTCATTTCCTCCACAATAAGGAGTAAGTCCTCGAAGCGCCAGAGATGTCTCATCGCATTGATCAGTCGTGCCAGATGACATCCTTTACGTATGGTATTTTGATCGGCAAGACGCGATTCAATGCTCCGGCTTCAATTTCATTCAGGACCTTCCTCGTTTCATGGTCTTGCTGCTTATTACGCAGCGTCTGTCATACGTCGCATGGGGCCTTAACCCGTTATTCGCTTGTGCTACTAGCCCGAAGCCCCAGATTATCATCGAAGATAAAGACCTGGGGACCGTCGACCTTACATTTGATCTGGAGGCTGAGAACCGCATGACTCTTTATGGTCTGCGCGGGCTGCGCAACCAACGTCTTTCCGGTAGGGAGCGAGAGACTATCGAAGCTACTGAAGGAACAGCCCAGTCAAAACACATCCAAGGACATGGTTGCCAGGCTTTATTGCCAAAGCAGTCGCGTGAAAGCGAGCCAGACATACTCAAGAAGGTGCAGGCGATCGGGGAGAAAAACCCGGATGTGAATGGTCACATCTCAGAGATGGTCTGGTTCCACAAGTTTGACGAGACGTCCACGGTGAGCATCAGGAAGATACTAGGCATTGACAAACACGATCGGGGCAGCCGCGCCTTGTACATCATTGTGTTCCGAAAGCTTGTACCGATCACCGATCACGAGGCTGAGCGGTAAAGAGTTCTAGAAAGCATGATGGCATGTTTAGTCTGTAGGTGCCCTTGCTTCTTGCGCGTTATTGTTCATTAATTATGAGCACAGGTCATCGTATTCTCTGGATGAACGGTATTCTTCATAGTCAGCCCTAGCATCCTGATGGTTTACAAGAACGCAAACGGGGAATGGACTGGAGTCCTGAACGACTACGACTTGTCATCAACTCGACAAGACGGTCCCAGTGGCAATCAGCGCACAGGGACGGTACCATTCATGGCAATCGACCTTCTCATGGAACAAGCCCTCGAAGGCACAGTCGAGAACTTGTACCGGCATGATGCTGAATCATTGATTTGGGTGCTCGTCTGTGTTTTAGGTATGAGGATGGCAATCTTCGACGCAACAGACCCCTTGATGAGTGGCTGAAGGCAGATGCTAAACAATGCAGGGAGAAAAAGAATTATTTCATTTTGGTGGGGCGCTATGATGTACTTGCCTTCGCATGAGGCCGCCTGGGACGTTGCGCAATCTTGCCTTACTCATATTCCTTTCATGCTCGTGCTCCCTCAAAGACCGAAAGATGAGTATGACGGAATCTACCACCTTCAACTGGAATCAGTCAGTCGTTCAAGCCCTGGCCTCTCCCCATGGCTTGAGGCTGAGGTAAAACTACGGCTCAAAGACTAGCTCGTAGAATCAATGTAAATAGCATGAATTACTCAATCTTTTTGTCTGATGTATTAGCAAATGTTCCAGATCATTTGCAGAAACTTGAAGTTTGCATTGAATGTCAACAGTCGGATTGTAATGAAATGGAGCAGAAACGTATAGACAAGGGGTGCCATATTCATCATGATGGTAACTATGGTTGGTTACTTCGAACGACCTCTCGAAGTGCGACTTCGTCCTCGACAAAAGCACTACTTCTAATAGATACGTTCCGCGTGCCCTCAACCCTCGAAGCTGAACGTTGAGTCTATTCCCGTCTTTACATGTCCCAAGCCGGGCCTATATTAATGAAGTCACATTCAAGCGTGACAACCATACCAGCTTACCAGATCACGCACTCGAAATCCACTTCGTTCAGAGTCTTCAGACGTTGTTGCTTACAACTCCCGACGTTCGTTCGCTGATTGAGTCACCGTCGGCGCTGAAACCATTACCCGGCAAATGAGGTCGCATTCAGGCGTACTGGTTCCACGGGGGACAAAACCACGCCGTTGGGGATAATGTTATCATCTTATATGGTCATCATGTGGGTGTGCATGTCCGCTTTGTGTTCCCCGGGTTCCCCAATTTCAAGCAATCGCTCCTGATTTCTCCCTGATAGAGTACACGTGTAAGGACGAACATAATTTTTCTACATTATGGTAGTGTTGCCGTGGTCCGGTTCGATCCGGTTCAGGGGCAGTCGAGCAAGAACCAAGGACCAAGCCATGGTCCGGTTCAGAGAAATTGTCGAACCCAGAACTGGACCAAGAAGAAAGGTTCCGAATGGCCGCGAAGTCTCACCAACAAATCTATGTCCACCCTGTTGCTACGCTGCATGCGCGAGGACGAAGCGAGGACGAGGTCTCGGAGAGCTGCAACTTCGGGGTTGATAATCTACCGCGCAGATGACTTTGCTGAAGGTTACGACGTCAAGCCATACCTATGTCCATGCTGTTGTCGTGTTGCATGTGCGAGAACCAGGTGTACTCGAGATGTGATGTCAACGAACTGGAGGGAGGGACTGAGATAAATTTGGGGCTATGATGATGGCCCTCGATTTTGTTGCATTGTCCGCTGTTTGACGAGATGTGCATTGAGACAAAGCTGTCATTGAGCATCAGAGGGGAGGTAGAGTGTCACGCTGATAGATACAGGGATGTCAGAGGAGACAACATTGAATCAGGGTGATGAGGTGTTCGTTGGGGATGCCACTGACCCATCGCGTAAGTGGTCATAAATGTAGCCCAGTCATGCTCGCCCCGTCTGCATCAAACCGAGTATCTCCAGAAGTGCTCGCAGCCGCAAGTGTTTCGCAAGAATTTCAGCGGGCGCAGAATGAACTGATACTGTTCAGAGAGTACTCAGAATTTACGTAGATCGAAACGAGAAGGCACGCACCTATGTCTGCACATTAAGGACAAATTAAAATGTGATCTCAGAAGCATCTTTGATAGGGCCATCAGCATGAAGAGCGCACTGTGAGTCAAAGTCAGAATGAGACATTGTCGTTGAGTTAGGAAGGCCGAGATTCATGGCAATTCCGCCATCGGCATTTTGTTTTGTGTACAGTGGCCCGGGGGGGCGGAGCACTCGATGTTGCATCAAATAGCGTGATTATGTAATTACTGAAAGTGTAAATCATTTATTGCATGAGGATCGTGGACGGCAAAGCGAGGTTGCAATTTCAAAATTTGAAGTATAACTCTCGAAGCTATAGAAGTGACTCACAGTTCGGGTTCGGAATCGTTCAGGAAAGCTGTGAACCAACTACATGGCGAGCTGTTGGAGATTAACAAACGACGATGCGACATACGGGCACGTGACTCCACCTTACTCAATCATGGTCGTGACCTACTTAGAACAATTTTACATTTCGTACATACTCTAGTTACTTCTCGATACACAGAGAATCATTCCTTTCAATACGAGCTTCTAAGAGTAGATTTCAGCTTTCAGCCTGGATTTCATTGACTATGGAATCACCTGACCAGACTGCATCTGTGTAAGTTGTAGCGCTTGCCACAGCCCTGACAGTCGCTGTGCCCATCCCGCAATCTGGTGATCACGAAGACAAGAAGGCCCATGATACCTGCACCGATTGTACATGGTGTGATACTCGCCAGACAAATGTCAAGTGGATCCGTCTTACGGACTCTTACCCGTTGGCATTTAATCCTAACTCCACGCGCAATCTTGGTCGTCGGATGTAATCTTCACTGGTAAAAGGCCAGTCTGCACCTTCGATGGATTCCTTGCAATCCTTCATTAAGCTCCTCCCGCAAGTCATGTTGCAACTATCAGACCTGCACATTTCTGACAACACGCAGCTCGTCCTTGGTGTTGTGGCTTCTCTTGGAGTAGTAGGAGTGGTTACTCGGGCTTACCTTCTTAGATCAGAGAGAGGCCTTCCTCTCCTACCTTCCCCCTCCCCCACTTGGAGACTTCGAGGACATTGCTTAAATCATCGCAAGTAAGGACTTCACATTCACCCATGGTTCGATTGATATTTATAGATTCTTCGCTAATAAGCTCATTCCTCATCATAGCGAGATGGATTGACGACCATGGTCCTCTGATCACCATTCGCTCAGGAACTGAGAAAATCGCCATTATCGGCAGCCACCAGGTCAGTTCTTTATGTTTACTTGTTTCATGTACTGGTGCATCATGTTGTAGGCTGCGGTAGATATCATGGAGAAGCATCGCGGAACGCTAGCTGATCGTCCTCGCATGATTGCCGCTCGAAAAATGCTTGCTGGCGGACTGGGCTTTGGCTTCGCACCCGCCGGGGACAGATTGCGTCGCATGCGTAGGTCCGTAATCTGCGATACTATACAAATAGGTTTTCAACGTGATGCAGGGTACTACATACATACGCATCTACAGCCAAAAACAACTGAGGCTTATCAACCCCTGCAGATGTCACACGCAAAGCATACCGTCCTCGACATTCTTGATGATCCGCACAATTTCCAGAACCATACGATAACGTAACCGCTTGCCTAGGTTTGTCTTATGATGGTGCTTTCTTATGGGTAATTTGAAGTTATTCTGCGACAACAATTATGAAAGTTGCATACGGGAAGGATACGCCCACTTCTGCAACTGATCAAGATGTTAAAAAGGTTCGCCATGCCGTTGACAGAGTTCGTGAAGTCCTGCGCCCTGGTGCTTACCTGGTGGACTTAATCCCGTGGCTCAAATACATTCCTTGGTACGGTCAAGAATTAAAGCGCCAATTTGAGAGTAGCAAGCAACTCCACACCCGTCAGCTGAACCGGGTGAAACAGCAAATAGTAAGCATTGGCTTGCTAATATCGCCATGATGTCTGAATCGTTCTACAGCAGAGCGATACAGACATCGGCCCTTCGTTCGCGAAATATGTGTTAAAAAATGGGCATTCCTATGACATAACAGAGATTGAGGCGGTCTTCCTTGCCGGTGCCTTTTTTGCAGCTGGATCCACCACTGTAAGCATAGGTGTCCTTTTGAAGACACTGGCTGAAATCAGGTATCAGACTTCTATGGTAATATGCACGGTGTTAATGGCACCCGTGTGCTTTCCCGAGGGGCACGCTAAAGTCCAAGCCGAGCTCGATGCGGTCATCGGAAGGCACTGAGGTATGTAGCTCCATTCCCTTTTGGTAGTTCGATTCGATGATCTCTCTGATCAAGCACCAACTTTCGCCGATCAACGATCCCTTCCTCGTTTGCAAGCCTTCATCTCGGAGGCTTTGAGATGGAGGCCTCTAGCCCCCAATGGTTGGTGTCTTTGTTGTAGTTTCGCACTACATCTTACGACATTCATTGCAGGTTTGCACCATCGTACGACTAAAGACGTGATTTGGGCAAGTAATCCTTCAACCACATGATCTGCTAATGATAATCCGGCATCAGGGCGGCCACTGCATCCTAGCTGGCACCACGGTATCCGGTAACCATGGGTAAGTTATTGTCCTTTCAGATTTGGAGAATCTAACGGTGACTGCCTCAGGGCCATTTCACGGGATCCGGATGTCTTCCCTGAGCCTCACGCATTCAAGCCCCAACGATGGATTGATGATGAAGGTTGCCTGAGAGATGATCTCAAATTCTTTGTTTATGGGTTTGGTCGTCGGTGAGCACTAATATTTGTTCTGTCTTGATCCTGTCATTTATTCCATCTAGTGCATGTCCCGGTCAACATGTTGCGAATAGGTAAAGTTACCCTTTCATACACTTGATCTTCAAGCTCATTTCGAATGTTACAGATCGGTGTTCATCAACTCCATCCTTATTCTTTGGGCCTTCCAGCTCACCCTGGACTCTACGGCGCCATTGGCTGACATGGGGTTTATGAACGGGGATGTCAAACAGCCCTGCTCTATTCAGTTCAAGGTGAGGGTTCCAGAAACGGAGCTCAGGGAAATGATGCAGGACCACCCTGTGATCGAGTAGAAAGGCTTACCAATTCGTCTACTCAAGAGTTATAATATCCAATTTGCATCAGTATTTTCCGGCAGCACTTTTGCGCCTCAACTGTGGACGATTCTGAATGGTCTAGCTTATGTTGTTTGGGGCTTCGAACATTTCATGATCATTGACGGATGGGTTGTGGGACTTCTTGTGAATATCAATCAGGCGACAAGTGAGTGAGTATGTTTTTCTTGCGGCGCCAATCTCATTTGCATACTAGTCACCTTCCCGGCAACCATTGCTACGCTTCCTCAGTTCAGCGAAGGGGTTTCAATCAAGCGATGAATCTCGATCAGCATGACTGGGATTGAACGTTGAACTATGATTTACATTTTTAAAAAATCAGCACTCCAGCGTCTGCTTCAGCATCTGAATCATAGATATTAAATCTGCATTCTCGTAAGCACTGTACATTTTATACATCCAGTGATAACTTACGAGGGATCGCACCAGCCTCTCTTCATCCATGAATATACTACGCGCTAGAAACGTCTTCTGGGTCTTGCTCCTGTCGTGTATTAAACTCGGATTCTAGACGGGGATCAGTGACCTTCATCGTCTTTCACTACGGAGATTATTAATAATAATCTGTGCAGACTGCATCAATTCGTTAAGCAGGCCCTTGGTGTTGTTCATGCGTCGAGTTCCAAGTAGTGTGACTCAGTGACTGTCAAGAACCCAGTGTAATGCATTTGCGTGCAACGTGCTCATGTGCCGCTGTGTACGTATTGAGAAAGACTTGTCTCAGCTGAAATGAGTGAAATTCAACTTGACAGAACTTGCAACCCTGTTTCGTTTGGCTCTGTGCATACATATGTAGTCGTGTCTATGTTCGTAATATATGTAACGATAACCCAGTGCATTCATCCACCAAGCCGTTCTCGTCATCCGAAGAGACGGCAGTTATACCAGACGATGGTCTTTTCGATCGAAAGGTCGAGAAAGAGAAAACAAAAGAACAGTAGTGACTCATCCCCCAACCCCTCAATATTTTCCTTCCCTACTCCAACTGCTTACTCCGTGCCACCAAACCCCACTGCGAACCTTGCGCCAGTGGCGCAGGGTTCTCGTGAAGAAACCGGATATTGTACAGCTCGAGATCAACGGAGAGATGCAGTCGAACGCATCGGATGTGACAACACAATGTCTCGCAGAGGTGCGCGTACTATATACCACGGTGTCGCGATATCGAAACATCACCGTAGTTTTAGGCTGCGCGGAGAACTTTGGCATGGTGTTGAAGTACATCGACGGAAGGATACTGTATGAGGTCATTCGCCCAAGATCAACACTAACCCAAGCACAGAAGATCGATTTCCACAACCAGCTCCTCGATGGCATCACTCACCTACATTCATTTGGGCTAAGTCACGGAGACCTCTCACTGCTAAATATTCAAGTGACACATTCCTCGGATACCATCAAGCTTCTTGACTTTGGATGTTCTGTGTCTATAGACTCGAGATTCATCTCCCCATCAGACAAGCCTGTGGATCCTTTCAAGAATCTAGCACGAAATGGGTATGGTACGGCCCCACCAAAGGTGGAGCAAATTCACCTAGGCACACGGCCATTTGCAGTTGCGGAGGTACTCCGCGGGAAGTGCCAGGATCCTCTGCTGGCAGATGCCTATAGCTTCGCGATGATTCTCGTCGCGATTGAGGTACTGCAGCACATATAGTGTAACACTTTTTTGACGATTGCGGAAGGCAGAATTCAACCAAGTGATGGTTGATGCTGTGCATTTGTCAGCCATTGGGGAACTTGAAGAGCGCGGAACACTCCCAAATCCTCAGCGATAGCCCCGCCATAAAGGTGTACTTGTGGAAAATGGACAAGGCTATCGCGTTATTGTCGACCTGCCGTGCGCTGTTAGCATTCAACATACAGCTTAGCTTCAAGTAGGTATGACAAATTAGGGATACACGCCTCATTGAACAACTTCATGTTCCCGTAGATGCATGGAATGGCCTAGTACCATTGTAAAATAAATCCCGCAATGATGATCAGTGCTAAAGACGGAACCCAAAGCAGTGAAAGAGGGAGAGGAAGAGAGAAAGGATGGGAGCTTAACAAAGAAGGAGGTGTCAAGGTCAAACGATTGTGACACTGACCACAAAAACGATTAGTGATAGAAAGAAATAACAGACGACAAAGAAAACTTACTGCTTACTGTCGGCATCATCATTGGTATCACCGTCGGCACCGTCGTCAAAACAGACCAGCGAACAAAAGTCTTACCATCGGCATCATCGTCGACATTACAACAAGGCACTGAACCCAATGTACTAAAGGAGGAAGAGGAGGTGAGCAGCGCGGGGAACATACCTAAGGTCGAGCTGTTGAGATCAAATCTGAAGAAGGAAGCACAACTGTGACCTGCACTGGTAGTAACATAAAAATGGAAGGATAACCTGTACTACTTACTACCGCGCGAAGAACGTGAGATAGAATCAATGTGAAATAACACCTGTAAGTCTTCAGAGTCGTGAGGATAGCAGCACCCGATAACCTGTTTTGATGGTGACGTCTTGAGTGAGAAATTTGCAGAAACTTGGCAGTATGAATAAATGGTCTCAATCGATTCAGAATTTGGATGATGATCTACAACATATTTCGGAATTTTTGACATGTCCAAAACATGTTAAAAACGTCACAAAACTTGGGATGGTTGTGATGTCCACTGCCTATAATTACTATCCTCTCATGGACTTTGAGCACGTTCTCAGCTCCCAGAAGATCTTCTGTAGCAGTCGTAAAGCTCTTGGTCTCTAAGACTGTGGATGTTAACAAAAAACTGTATGACTTCGAGAGGATGTGTTTCATCTAGTGTTCTTATGGAATAATATTGAGTCGAACCTTTCATTCACAAGGAAATTGTTCATCTAAGGCAGCTTAGTAAGCTGCCTGTGACACGGGTGAGGACGGGTGGGGTTTTGCGTGTGGCGTGGATTGCTCACCCGCACAGGGACGGCCGCTGGTGGACTATTCACACTTACTACACGCCCAACGTTTCCTTCGGAGACTACTCTGTGACCAGACTATGTGTGTATTTGCCTCGATTTAAGTGAGTTTCATACTCATTAGCGAGATGCAGAATAGAGAGCCACAAAATCCATCCTTGACCTTACTATGTGCGCATCTACCTAGATGTAAGTGACTTTCGTACTCATTAGCAAGACACGGAGTAAAGAGGCACAGCGTTGAGGTTTTGCCCGTTCACTCCGTTTAGGACCTTTACAATCAATGTGCGGTTCCAAGTGATCTGCGTGATAATTCAATAACAGACATTGTTCAGCAGTGCTGAAGTTGTACTTGGGCTCCATCCACCTGGTCATTCTAATCAATCCATGTCTCTCTGTAATCTTACCAGGAGTCTCTGGGAAAGATTTTACCACTGTGGTGTCATGTCTGACCTAGCCATTGGCCTGCATCGAGCTGTACTTTCACTCTGTCCCCCTGGTCATTCTGATCGATCCACATATCTCAACAACCTTGCCATCAGGCTCTGGCACAGATTTAAACAGCGAGGTGTTCTGTCTGACTTGGATGAGGCCATTGACCTCAATCGAGCTGCACTTGCACTCCGTCCCCCTGGTCACTCAGGTCGACCCATGTCTCTCAATAACCTTGCCAGCAGTCTCTGGGACAGATTTAATCAGCAAGGTGCTCTGTCTGACCTAGATGAGGTCATTGACCTCAATCGAGCTGCACTTGCACTCTATCCCCCTGGTCATTCTGATCAATCCATGTCTCTCAACAACCTTGCCGTCAGTCTCAGGGACAGATTTAAGGAGCAAGGTATTCTGTCGGACCTGGATGAGGCCATTGACTTTGATCGAGCTGCACTTTCACTCCATCCCCCTGGTCACTCAGGTCGACCCATGTCTCTCAACAACCTTGCCAGCAGTCTCTTGGACAGATTTAATCAGCAAGGTGTTCTGTCTGACCTAGATGAGGTCATTGACCTCAATCGAGCTGCACTTGCACTCTACCCCCCTGGTCATTCTGATCAATCCATGTCTCTCAACAACCTTGCCAGCACTCTTGGGGAAAGATTTAGGCATCAAGGTGCTCTGTCTGACCTAGATGAGGCCATTCACCTCCATCGAGCTGCACTTGCACTCTGTCCCTCTGGTCATTCTGGTCGATCTATGTCTCTCAACAGCCTTGCCACCAGTCTCCAACACAGATTTAAGCAGCAAGGTGTTCTGTCTGACTTAAATGAGGCCATTGACCTCAATCGAGCTGCACTCTCACTCTGTCCTTCTGGTCATTCTTATCAATCCATGTCTCTCAACAACCTTGCCAACAGTCTCAAGGACAGATTTCAGCAGCAAGGCATTCCATCTGACCTAGATGAGGCCATTGACCTCCATCGAGCTGCACTTTCACTCCATCCCTCTGGTCATTCTGGTAGATCCATATCTCTCCACAACCTTGCCAGGAGTCTCCAAGTCAGATTTGAGCATCAAGGTGTTCTGTCTGATGTAGATGAGGCCATTGACCTCAATCGAGCTGCACTTTCACTCTGTCCCCCTGGTCATTCTGATCAATCCATGTCTCTCAACTGCCTTTCCAACAGTCTCTTCAGCAGATTTCGTCAGAAAGGCGTTCTGTCTGACTTAGATGAGGCCATTGACCTCAGTCAAGCTGCACTTTCACTTTGTCTCCCTGGTCATTCTCATCGATCCACATATCTCAACAACCTTGCCCTCAGTCTCTGGGACAGGTTTAATCAGCGAGGTGTCCTGTCTGACCTCGATGAGGCCATTGACCTCCATCGAGCTGCACTTTCACTGCATCCCCCTGGTCATCATGATTTTGATCGATCCATGTCTCTCAACAATCTTGCCATCACTCTCGCTGACAGATCTAAGCACCAAGGTGTTCTGTCTGACCTAGATGAGGCCATTGACCTCCATCGAGCTGCACTTTCACTCTGTCCCCCTGGTCATTCTGATCAATCCATATCTCTCAACAGCCTTGCCACCAGTCTCCAACACAGATTTGACCAGCGAGGTGTTCTGTCTGACTTAGATGAGGCCATTGACCTCAATCGAGCTGCACTTTTACTCCGTCCCCCTAGTCATGCTTATCAATCTGCATCTCTCAACAGCCTTGCCATCAGTCTCTGGCGCAGATTTCAGCAGCAAGGTGTTCTATCTGACCTAGATGAGGCCATTGACCTTGATCGCGCTGCACTTTCACTCTATCCCCCTGCTCATACTTTTAGATCTGTGTCTCTTGACCACCTTGCCATCAGTCTCAGGGACAGATTTAAGCAGCGAGGTGTTCTGTCTGACATAGAAGAGTCCATTGACCTCCATCAAACTGCACTTTCACTCCGTCCCCCTGGTCATTCTGAGCGATCCATGTCTCTCCAGCACCTTGCCATCAGTCTCATAGACAGATTTCAGCAGCAAGGTATTCCATCTGACCTAGATGAGGCCATTGACCTCCATCGAGCTGCACTTTCACTCGATCCCTCTGGTCATTCTGGTAGATCCATATCTCTCCACAACCTTGCCAGGAGTCTCCAAGTCAGATTTGAGCATCAAGGTGTTCTGTCTGACCTGGATGAAGCCTTTACACTTTATTCACAACTCTCACAAATAGCTCATGCAGTCTCACTTGGCAGTGATCTCCTTGCTGTTAAGTCATGGACTATCTCTGCTGAGCAGTTCAAACATAGCTCAGCATTGACTGCCTACCAGACTGCATTGAGAGTCCTGGATGACTGGCAGCATGTTGCTGGTTTGTCATCTTCTTTACACTATTTTGATGTGGTTAGCAAGGCCACTTCGTCACTTGCAATGGATGCTTTCTCATGTAGTGTTCGTCATAATGCTTTGAAGAATGCAGTGGAGCTGGTGGAGCAAGGCCGTGCGGTATTCTGGTCACAGTTGGCACGCTTCCACTCCCCACTCGATGAAATTTCAGCATCAGGTGACCTTGGAAAAACTTTAGCAGCTGAATTCAAGGATGTCAGCTTTCGCCTTCGTATCATGCTAGACTCGGAGGTCTCTTCTGAAGACCATACCTCACGAATCCGGCAATTGACCATGCAACGGGATGATGTCATCTCACGCATCCGCATGATACCTGCCTTTTCCCGCTTTCTCCTGCATCCATTGTTTTCCGATCTCCAGAAGGCAGCGGAAGCTGGTCCCGTTATTATTGTTAATGCAAGCCAGTACAGCTGTAATGCCTTGATCATCCTCAGTGCCCAGGATCCTGTCCACATCCCACTTGATATTGAACGAGCCGAAGTCTCAGAGTTATCAAACCAATTTCAGTCATTCACAAAGAATGCTGGCACCTCTGACCATCGACTCTTGCTCAACACCATTGTCAGTCTCCTACGAACACTTTGGGAGCACGTTGTTGACCCCATTGTTAATGCCCTCAAGGTGTTAATTGCCCGCCATTCACGCATCTGGTGGTGTCCTACAGCTGAATTCATGCTACTCCCTTTGCATGCAGCAGGACCATATGTGGAGAAAGGCCATAATTTGTCTCACTTCTACATATCATCTTATACTCCAACATT
>Ga0153976_1000536_pt1 | contig 13127 bp, 8 predicted proteins | sample TSGA060MetaG_FD_104717 | JGI IMG/M metagenome (GOLD analysis project Ga0153976, IMG submission 104717) | Attine ant fungus gardens microbial communities from Georgia, USA - TSGA060 MetaG | ecosystem: Host-associated > Fungi > Mycelium > Unclassified | place: USA: Georgia, Yuchi Wildlife... | reverse complement strand
TAATAGCTATTATAGAAGGGACTTGTCCATAAATGGTATAAATGGTATAACAGGTATAATAGCAACTAGTAGCTACTTATAGCAACTTATAGCTATTATGGCAGATACGGTTTTTCCTGATGTGTATTTAGAGTAATATTGCATTATTAGTAGTGTTACAGTCGCCTTGTATATTACATATGTTCTTTTCATTTCCGCTATCTCTGACTCATGTACAACACATGGACACTGCCTTGTTATTTAGGTCAACACATGCCTACAGCATGTTGTCTATTATTAGACTACCCTATACCCTAGCATAGCTTTTCCTCTTGTATAAATACAGGGCGAGGTCACAGCTATTCCCCAGCTTGACCTATATGGTTTACTCTTGAACTTGCTCTGACTTTGACTTCTGAGATTAGCATCGATCTCAGTCTTTGACTTATGAATTCCAAGGTGACTCCTTGGTCTTAGATTTAATTGTTGTTTGGTTCTTGTCATTACTATGCATAACAGATAGGTCCTTAATGAAATAGATGCAGTTGCTTGATAATCTACAAACAAAACATAAGATCTAGGGAGGTATGAGCTGCACAGGAGATCTTAACATAGATAGCTTTATGAATTCTGGTTTTGTATAGATATTGGCTTAGGAGCAGAAATTAAAGAAGGATTATAGAGCTGATGGGAATATCTGATATTCATGGCAATATAGCATCGGTAAGTTAAAATATAAGGATTGTAGCATTGGTATATGTATCTGATACTCATGGTGGTGGTTTTTTCTATGGCCTACAACCATGCTGGAGGTTAACGCCACCAGGCATAAGCAGCAGAGAAGAATTTTGAGTGCAGTATGTGTTATAGATGTAATAACTTGGCTAGGATCAAAGGACTGGACTAAAGACAAAGCCAAGAGATAAGAAAGGTATAATTAAGAAGGCATGACTGAGGTTTAAAAGATAAAGTTCTTAAGGGTGAGAGAAATACAAAACCTAAAGGTTCAAGGATAAACTAAGAGTAGTGTTATAACTACTTGAAGGACCTATAGCTGATAATGACATTTCTAGGAACCTTACCAATCATGTAGCCTAATAGAACCCTTGCCATGTACTTTATATTCTTTCCTTCAATCTGACCCAAAGATAACTAGCCATTCTTGAAATGACATAGCCCATATCCGGGATAAATCTTTTTTATCAATTTCTTGAATGCATTGAAGTCATTCTTTGCATCTGTGACATATCCTTGCTACAATTCTGCATTTTCCAGTGCTTCTGCAAGTTGCTTGATATCTTCAAAGTAACAGAGGAGTTCTTTTGGATTTCCATCAAACTTGGGCATGTTAGGAGTGCCTCAGAGTGGCATATGGAATGTAGGGGCTGATGACATGGTTGGAGGGGGTAGTCTACTTGGGATGAGGGAATATGATGCTTTCAGAATAGGAATAGAAAGTGGAATTTGTAAAAGATAAATATATCCAGAAGTTTCATAGATAGAGTTAGGTGAGTTGCTATGTGGAGAGGGTTTAGACAAAGGACTAAGCAAGGTAAGATGTAATGATTCATGGAATGAAGGGGAATCAGGTAAAGGCAAAAATAGAGTAAGATCTAAAGAACCAGAGAATGAAGGGGATAATGGGGATTTGGGTAAGGGTGGTAGAATATGTGTTTAATCTTCAGGAACTGAGTTTGCAACAAGTAGGAGTGGGCCCAAGTTGTGGTGAAATTGCTAGGATGACCCTCTCGCTGTGGGCTTTAGTTGTGGCAAAGGAGCTGAGGACTGGGGAAAAACCAAGGGAAAACTCTCTAGTCAGTAGCTAACATGTTAATATACTTATGTATACTGTATCCTTATCTCTGTCTTTTCATCCACTTTTGTCATCTCCATCATATCTCCCTCCACTATGTAGCAGAAATAGAGTCTCCTTTACCTTCGGGCCTATTGGGATCATGTCCATAACTTGGGCTATTTCATAGATTGGTGTCTAAGACTTTACTCTTATGGCCCTTACAACAAGAACCTGCATGCATTCTCAGTCTACTTCTACAAAAAATATATATTATACATTCCTACGTCAGAAAAACCTTTATTGAGGTTTATGAACCACATGATATATTGCCTCTGGACATGTTGCCATTCCATTAGACTTAGCAATCTCACATGAAATGACTGTCTCTGTCTTGCCCACTATCTGGACCTTCTATGGTTCAGAATTCTTCCAGCAGGTCCTTCAGGAGTTCTGTCCTCAGAAACCAAGCTTCTGACTCATGTTTCACCTATGATGAACCAATTTTGCAATAATTGGAAATCTAGTATCCTATAGAGCTGGATCTTTCAGATCTATGAAAGGGGTCAGCTGGTTCCTGCTAATAATGATGAGATACTTGAACTAAAGAAAAAACAGTTTCCTTAGATATTTGGTAAGTGCATAGAACTGCATTATTTTGTAAAGTAATCAATAAGTCACCCAATTGGTCTAAATGACCAGGGGAGGTGGGTGAAATGTTCTAAGCAATGTATGATAGGTTTCTTGATCTGGTAACTGAATCAGTTGATTTGGCACTAGTGCAGTGAGAGGCCCTAGAGGCTGCCATACCTATGTCCCTCATGATAGAGGCATATCCAGAAAGTTAGCTTATCTGTTTACATATCTTGATAGACATTGTTAATAAAGAGCAGCTTAATAAAAAGGCCTCTGACTCATCTGACAAATAGATGAATGACTAATATCTCTTGACCTTTGATTAAACACCAGATTCCACTTGCCTAGGTCTATGTCCATTGACAATGGACCAATCATCTAACCAGCTTTTGTTCTTGAAGTGTACTCAAGTATGTATCTAATAACCAACTTGATATCCCTTGAGTTCCAAGGATCTACAGATCCTAGCCTTGTGGCAAGTTTGAATCATTCATTTCAATGTCCCACCACACCATCCATGAGACTAGGAAAGCATCCCAATTCTAGTTTTTCATTTAAGGTGAAAGTTTTCATCTGAAATTCCCAGTCTTGACTAAATTGGCTATTCCTCAGGTTGGCCTACCACCTCTGACCATTGGATCAGCTTCTTCTAAAGTGCTGCAGTTGGGAGACATTCTAGAGGAAAGGATGTTGGAAAGATAAAAGCCAAGATGGGAGCCAGATCCTCCCCTGATTGATTGTAGTCATTTGAGTTGGAATTCATATCATCAAAGTATAAGGAGTGCTTAAGAATTGTCCAATCTATTTGACAACTTGTAATATCCATCTAGGTCTGGATCTTAGAAGCAGAAATTTTTCTCATGTACTATAAATTTCAGTATAATAAGGAAATTACATGCTATCATTATCAGAATTTCATTTTATCATATCCTGAAACTATGGCATGAAATTGAAGATCTTGTGGGACATAATTCTGTCTGCTAATTCTTTATCTTAATAATACCACATATCCCAATTTGACCATCATCCTGACTATCCCAGATGAATTGAAATATAGGCTCATAACTATCATATTATCAACTTTGAATGGTTCCAATTATGTAGCTTTCTATAACAGGGTAAAGTATTTCTGTGTGAGGTTAGTAATACTGGATTATTTTCCTTGAGATAAGGTTCAAGTTTTGAATTACATTGAATTTGTGTGAAGCATATAGCATCTCAGAGGATGGTGGTCAAGTTGGCTTGATCAACTCCAACAACTACAGGTGTCAGATGTACCGCTCCCAGCATTCTGGTAAGTCCAAACCCAAGATGTTTCTCCTTGTCATGGACTCTTAGGATTTTATCTCAATATTAAGTCTAAGATCCCTTGCCTTTGGTTCATCATAAGATCCATTCTGCCCCAGACAGCATAATATGGTTAAAAGCATGCAAAATATGTTCCAGAATTCCTTAAATTTCATGAAGTCTACCCCCATTTCCTTATGTCAGATATATATCCCGACTAGCAACTGGTGTGCACTGGGTAAAGCCTGGAAATTATATATGTCATGGACATCTCCCACCCTTTCATACACCAAACAGGAGGTGAAACCTGGCCATATTCACCTCAAATTGCATCTTTCCCCAGCAAAGATAAGTCCAGCAAGGACAGGATCACCTAAAAGCCTTTTTGTCAATTCCCTAGGATAATCATGTGTGACCTATTGTGCACATCCATAGGCCTCCTAGACAGAAGTGACTGCAAAATCTAGATCTAGCACAATTTCAAAGTTATCTTTTATTAAGAGTCTATTTACCAAGCTGATGCCACCAAGTCAGTTGATATTCACCATGATAAGCATTACTGGTTTGAACAAGGTTATACAGTGAGTCACATACCAAACTTCTACTCTAGTTCCATCTGCAGATCTGCTTGTCAAGACTTTATATTTATTTGTAAATGTGCAATAGCCAAAGTATCTTAATATATTATTTTCAATGCCTGGTCCTACAGGGTATGTAAATTGGATACACAATTATGCAAATCTACGATCAGATTGCAAGTGATACTCTATTATGGTTCTTATATAGTGTTTGGCTATAAGGATCCTACTGGTTTTTTATGAATTTTTTTTGTTGCTTTGTACCTATTATATATATCTATATAGTCATTCATCTAATTTGCCATATATGGCCACAAATAGTTTCTAAAAACTAGTTCCAGAGTTTTCACTTGTTCTGAATGTTTTGCTACTGGACTATTATCATATAGTTTCATGATTTCTCATTTGATTTCCTCTTGTTTAGGAACATATATAAGTTCATAGAATAAAATAAGACCATCTTCAATGTTTCATTCTTGTGTTTGTGGTCTTAGAAGCCAACTGTGACTTAATCTTCTTGGCATCAAGTTCTTTTTGATTCTGACCAATCTCAAGGCAATGTGCAATTAACTTCTTAAGAGTGACTTTCTGACTCAATGATTTTGAAGTTGTAGTATTACTAGTAAAGTCTTCAATAAGCTATGCTTCTACTAATAGTCCTCCTATATTACATATGCATCTACCAACTCACCATAAACTATATCTTCTTCACCCTCTATTTGCTGTACTCCATTGTTGATCCTAAAGTTCTTTATCATATATGCCAGGATTTGTAGATGCTATGTATGTTGTTACCTTCTCATTGTAAATGATATTATACTATTAGAAATATAAGTTATCACTAATATCTGAACTACCACAATCAACCTAAAGCTCACTTACTTTGAACTAATATTAAAAAAAAAATATTTAACATTCAGTAGATAGGAAGCATAAAAAGTAGAATCTTCTTTCCTTCATATGATTAGCTCCAATGTTTTGCATACTTCTCTTAGTGTGTGAATGGTTTAATGTCATTATACTAAATCACTTAGTGAAGGCCAGCAATTCTATATCAATGTATAATCCTTTTGCAACTGGGAACCTTTTATCTATTTATACTGCTGTGTTTCCAACTGTGATCCAAGACAGGGATAGGGATCCTCTGCTGTCCAAACCATTTGTGAATGACATATCAGATAACCTGGTCTCTGAGATATATCATTATAAATCAAAATCTTATTACTCATGTTTGATTTCTATCGAGTAAACAGATAAGATCCTCAAAAGAAAGTTGACTGCATACAGTATCATTAGGATTCTTACTACCTATTTCTGTCTACAAGATTCTTATTCCTACACCTACAGCATACTTATATCCTAGCTCATCACTAATCTTTCACCATTTAGGTACTTGCTTCATAGCAAACTGTCTGTACTCCATTGCTAGTACTTGCATCTTAGTTTAAAAGATGGTTAGAGAATCTTCTACTTTATTTCCCATTCTTCCATATTTCAAACTGGCTTCTTCTTTCTTATCTACTTTCTTGTTTTGTTTTTATATCAAAACCCTATTAACATATTCTAGTCATCCTAATAGAGTACGCCACCCATTTACTACCAGTATCCTGCATAAGTCCACCATCATCTATCCAATGTCCACTGTCCACCATCTATTGAGTCTGTCCGTCCATCCGTCTGTCCACCGTCCATCTCGTCATATTAAGAGACAACCTGCACGCTGCCACCCACCTGCTGCACCTACACTGAATGTTCTGCTCGTCATCCGTCATTTCTAGTCACCCCTTCAGTGCCCTCTGTGCTCATGCTGGCTGTACTCTCACTGGTTTTGTTTTTCACTGGAATTGCAGTTTTCTCTTAGGTGTTCATTGTTGTGATACTCTCGAGGATACCTTTCACTTTTTTTGTTTGGAGATCAACTGAGGATGGTTGATATTTTGAGTGTGGAGGAGGTATAAGGAACGGGATTCCCCTGATGACAGACTCCCTTTGTATGCTTGAGCCACCCCATTGCTTTGACCATCTTTCGTAGATATAAAAACATGTCTGTCTTTATTGTAGCTTTAGTAAATTGATCCTCTTCACTCACATCTCATGATTGACCTTTTCCCCTTCGAACTCGCATAGTTCTCACTGCGAACTCCATAGCAGACTTACAGGTTATAGTCTGGATCATAGTTATCAGGGACATTTTGAAGTTTCATAATTGTTGTTTTTTTGTAAAGTAGACTTTCTAATAAAGTTAAGCACAGAAGCCATCATATGCATTTATCAGAAGCAAATCATTATATTTACAAAATAGCAGATATCTAAGTCAAACATCAAGTGTTCTATTCATCAAAGTGTCTATAGTCACTCCAGGTCCAAGATAGACACTGGTGAATCATTAATGCTTAGATCACTTCCAAAGGTGCTACTGAGATCAATACCTTGATAGCTATAAAAGTAGGAATATTAAGTATTGAATCAGAGTAAGTATTAAGATTATTATACTTAATATACTGAGGAGTGCAAACTTGTTGTGCTACTTCTTACCCTTCTTTGCTTTTAAGGTAGTAGGTAAGCCAGGTTTCCCTTTTCCTTTGATGCCTTTCTTCAACCTGCTTTTCTTATCATTGTCAGTGACATCAGTTATATTGACGTTAGTAGCCTCTTTGAGGTTGTTCTGTGTGAACCAAATATTCTTCAGCATAGTAATGGCATTTATCATAGCAGCAGTAGTAGAAGACAGTACACAAGAAACTTAGCAAGGCCATTGATTTTCTGCTCCTCTTCTGGAAACCAGAAAATGTTTTCGCAAGGAGATTAACATCATCTAAATAGGATTCATTGTATACCCTCTTACTGTAGGAAGCTTCACACCTTTGGCTACTAATAAGGCCGACATATATCTGACCATCAAATAATATCACATTATTTGATAACCAGATATATATTATTCTTGTGATTTTTGACATTTAATGACTTAGTTTTCCAATCCATCATAACCAATTTCATAACTAGTTCTATAAGGAATAGAGCTAAGACATCAAGTTCCAGATAAGCACCTTCCATGAGGTTGAATTTAATTAAGAGCCACTTGACTTAATATGCATCTTTCTCTTTGCAGGTATATTAGTAAGATGCTTGCGATAATATCTTCCTTTTCATTCTGAAGCACTTTATAGTACTGAATAAAGACTTCATTATAACTTTCTGTCTATAGTTGCACTGTCTTTCTAGTAACAATACTTTTTCATTGTGTTTGAATACTGTGCACAATTTATTTTCTCTTAAGGATTTCATCTGTCTGCTCTATAGATATAGAACACAGATGATGAGATTTTTATACAGATACTAGCCTATTCTTGCATATAATGTTGACTCACAAAGAGAACATTGAAAATCTTGATTTATGCTTGTGTATCCTGTTTACCAATTCTGTGGCAACCTTTGTCTTTAATTGATGTTTATCAAGTTTGACTATCTCAGTAGCTCTGATAGCTGCTTTCTCTATGCTAGAAATATCCATAGGTATAGAAAGAAAACATAGGATATTAGTCATTATGCCTAGACCTGCAAACAGCTCTACCCATAATATTATCTACAGATAAATAAGTGAATATGGCCCTAATGTAACATTATTTACTCATTTCTATGATAGCATTATGCACTGCAACAAAGTTTTTTGTCTTGCAATGAAAAATCTCTTGTAGCTGAGTGAAGAGATACTTGTTTGGAATCAGCAGTTCACATATCATAGGATGATATGTAGTGAACAAGTACCCTAATCATAACCATTTGATTTTGATTACTATGAACTTTTGATCATGCAGCAGTATCTGTATTCTTTGGTTTAATAACTTATGCCATCACCACTGTATGACTTCCAATTCCATGCCAATACTTGTTTATTACCTTTAAGTATCATATGTATTCAACTTTCTCTTGAGGATCTTGTCTGTTTGCTCCACAAAGATCAACCCTAGTTGATGAGATTTTGATCTGGATGCTAGCCCATTCTGTCATATAATGTTGGCCTATAAATAAGAATATAGCAAATCTTGATTTGTGCTTGTTCATCCTATTGACCAATTCTGTAGTAACATTTGTGTTTGTCTTTCTCCTCTGTCTTAGCAGCTCTGGTGACTTTCTCTATGCTAGAAACATTCATTGGTGCAGACAGAATACATAAGACATTGATCAGACTTAGTGGGTGGTGGCATATTAGAAGCCAGCATATACTCTATTAAGGAGCAGTATTTAACCTCATTAATCATATCTTGATAAATGCTAAGTTAGATCATTAAAATAAGCAGTTACAAAATCATATCTTATAATGCTATAACATTGTCTTCTTTGCTTGCTTCTTTATTTCTATTACCTTATTATATGCCTATAATGTTCCAAGTCATATAAATAGAACTTCATAAAGGATATGCACTTCTTGCTTAAAATGACTACATAGTCTAGTAAAATAAAGTTATTATAGAATGTCTATGCTCAGCTGCATACCAACCGTTAAGATCTTATTTTTAACTACACTTATTAATGCATTTTTGAAGGTTTCTTTGGAAAATAATAAAGTGAATTTACATATTATCTAGTTCTATGTGTATATACTTCAGGTGAAAGAAGGGTCTTCCTTAATTCTTCAGAGCTATACTTAATGATGCTCAACTATAGAATAAAAATGCTATTAAGAACTTTCTATATGATATTTGTATTTCTTCAGCAAATTTCAGAAACCTTCATTGATCTTGCAACTAGAAATCTCTGCTAAAGCTAATCAAGTATCTATAGAGCCATCAACTAGTGGTTATTCAGTAATATTCATCTAGGAAGTCCAGCAACAAGCTGGAGTCCTTTGACTGTTGAGAATATATGATACAAATCTAAATGTCTTAACCTGTATCTTTGACCAAAATCTCTATGGTGAGCATATTTTGCATGATGATAGTTTTTAAAGTCTGTAGATATTGCTGTATGCTCTTGAGTATTTTTTGTCTATCTATGTAAGCATGGTGATTTACATCATTATAATAAGGTCATTAACAATCTTCTTTTCAATGAATGGTAGTCCAGATTTCAGATTAATATTCTTGAAGGAAAGAGGGAGCTAGTGAGTGTCTATAGTAGATTGTACTAAGATCTTATCATGATGGACCTTGATACATTCTATGATCTCTGCTATATAACAATGTCCTCCACTCTGGCCAAGAATATCTCATCACTGCTCATTGTCTTGAGCTTGTTTAATGATATTAAAGACTGTTTTCTGGTCTACATGATGCATATTTGCATGCTGCACAGTGATGTGGGATATTTTTTAAAGAGAAGACTAATGATTTTTGAAAAGTGTTGAAATCTGTATTAGCATCTCAAATACAAATAAGGACTCAAGCTCTTATTCTTACCTATCTCTATCTACTATGACCAAATTTTAGGTATTCAATGACATATTCCTCACATTCTGTACTACAATCAATGTAGCAAATGACTCAATCCACAAACATATTTGTATTCAATGTTTTTTAGTTCTGATTGTTTGCAAACCTACAAATCTCTTAGCACTTACTTCTATGAGTGCCTTACAATAAGAATCTTTTGTTATTATTAAAAGGAGATTTAGATTAAATCAATTTTTATTAAAATAAGAAATTGTTGAATAATCAAATAATATAAAGAACTAAAAAGGCCACTGTGAATCCATTCAATTTTACGTGTTGTCAGTTTTAAGTAGTAAATATCATGAATAATCTGTTGGTACTTCTAACTGTATCCTCACTCCTACCCTTCAAAATCTATATCTCTCATGTAGGTATGAGTATGGATATCCTACCTGATATCAGGTAGCACTTAATCAGGCAATTCTAATAGAATTAAAATCACATGAAATAGTTAAGATTAGAAAAGTTATGAGGTTTTAAAATAATAGATACAAAATCACATGAATATTAGTATAAAATCAAAGATTGGCTTATAAAGTATCCAAACTTTAAGTGTTTGGCAAGATATGACTAGCAATAAACTCACCTAGACTGGGGCTACAATGACCATTGAGACATGAAAGCCTTATAATAATTTTTTTGTTAGGCTTATATATTACTTATATCTTAACCTATTGATAAGAAAAGACTAGCTACAGAATTATGAGCATTTTGGGCAATCTCATGGGATCATGAATGACCAAGCTGGACTTTGCCTTATAGATACTGCCAGCTGCCTTTATGTGTTTATTAAATGTTCAATCATGATATGAATGTCCTCCTCCTGCAGCACCAATGTACTACTTCCAACCTTCAGAGCTGTTCCTTTCATTGCCTATATAACTGGTCTGGCCTTTAGGGGGCTAACATTGCTGCCCTCAGAAGGCATGTTAGTTTAATTGACAAATGAAAAAGACATGATGTAACTTATAGTTTGCAGAACATTGCTTTTTGGAGCAGAATCATGTTTTCCTGCTGGTGAGCAGAAGCTAGGTAAACACCCTTCACAACAATTGTTGTTTTTATTATGTTACTTTACTTATAATACATCAATAGTATTTGTTCAATAAGTGTTTGCAGATTCATTGGTATGTCTATGCTCATCTCAATCCATTTATTTAGTCAATGTATTAGAAAGCCATGTTTAATCTTTTCTATTATATCTCATATATTCCATGCACACTCCCTTCCCTTGTCTAGTCCTATGTGTGTATTATTACCTGTGTCCCACCTAAGTCCTTTTAATATGCATGCTAGTTTATAAATAATCTTTCAGGTTATGCTTTCATTGTGTCCTCTTTTGTTATCACACTAAGCCTTTTGTCAAAACTTTATTAATATATTCTAATCAATGTACAACTCCTTACCAATCCTCTGAAATAAAAGAGCACACTTATATAAGGGGCATGGTACACAAGCTGAAGTTATAATCCTTTACCCCTCTACCCATACAATTGCTACCCTGTCAGAGCATGCATTCAAGTATCACACAAGTGGGGTCTAGTTACATCCAGTTACTTCTATTCTCTGCTTCTCTGTTTCCTCATTCTAACATACATTTAACTTATTTCAGATGACAATTTCTGAAGATTTTCAATATCTGGATAAAAGTTATTGTAAGCCAGTCAGAAAATCAGCTGCATACTTGACCAATTATAGACAAGCCTATTACAGCTAGTCACACCAACTTACAACTAAAAATCAAGAAGAGTATAGTAAAAGAGGTTCTAAAACCCTTGCCTTTGCACTTATTAGCTTTTTTGTCCCACAAGGGTTCAACATACCTCCACCTGCACAAAATACATAGCATACAAGGTCAAAACCTTTGAAAATGTGAATATGTCCACTAGCTTTCTTATGCATTCCACCCTTCTATTTGTTGAGCCCATATATAGTAGAAAAGCTGTGTTGTTTATCTGTGTTGTGACTGGAGTGCAAGAGGTGTGCAGATTGGTGTCCACTCTATAATATTTTGGTGTGTTTTCATTTTTGTGGACTCAGAAATATTTGCATCAATTGTTTTCTTGACTTTTTGCTGCCACAACTAAGAAAAACCTAATAAAATGCTTAAATCTCCAAAAATGTGCATCCATAATCTGCAACACTACACTTTTATATATCAAACACAACAAACTGCATCTAACACAACACTTCACTACACTATACTAATGCAAGTCAAATATACAAAATGTACCCATTATAAATATTTTACTTGGAAATGCTCATATCTTCATCAGTTTTGACTCCATCACCTCATGACTGTGCACCACCATGCCAGCAGATTTCCTGGATAATAACTGAGTCTTCTGCTTTACAGCACGAAACAGCAGACCCGCTTGAGCATGCATTTGAGACACTAAAGTGCATCTACAATATCAGCCTTCAGTTTCTTGGCTTACTTATTGTGATTCCAGTGGATGGGAATGCCCTCTCACTTGATATTGATATGCCATGATTGAAAGAAAGTCACAAGCCAGTAAAGCCCAAACAGAGTAACATAGTGTAAGACACAGATCTTGTGTAGGTGAATAACAAGTATCTGTTAGTTGGAGAATTCCCTGCCCTAGCAAGTACTCAAGAGAGAGAGTGAAAGAGTGGAGCCCATTCAGTGATTTAGCCCATATCAGATGGGCCAGCCGAGGGGACAATTTCATGTACCAGATGGGGCCATCTGATGTGGGCCCATATATTGTAGCCATTGGAGATGAATGGGCCAAGGTGTGGGCTGTACCCGATGCAGATGGATGGGCTGATGGGTGTATGATATAGGGACTAGGATTAATGGTATTATGATTTCACAATGTAGACAGGTGGGCTGAGGGGTATTTTGTAGCATTGTGTACTGGGATTAGTGGTAAACTATGAGACAATATAGACAGGTGGGCTGAAGGGCTGTGGGCAGCAATGGATACGGGTGGGCCAAGGGTACCAATAGGCAATAGTAATATATTTTGTATGATAGGTATTAGGATTATTGGTATAGGAAGTATATGATATAGACGGGTGGGCCAAGGGTACTGGTAGGCAATGGTAATGGATATTAGGGTAGGTACTAGGACAAATGGTACAGGGAGGACACGATGCAGATGCATCAGGAAAATCCCCTGGGCTATATAGACAGGTGCTTAAAAATAGGTAACTATATAGCTATCTATAGTCACTATAGTACTACATAGTAAAGGCTGAAAACATGTGTTACTACTATAAAGACTATAAATTCCCAGTCTTAATAAGGAAATATCAGTCACATGACTTGTGTGCCTAAACTTTCTTGAACACACCACTTTCTAGTATTCTGCTTATAACTCATTAGGATCTTAACCAAAAATTGACATGAGACTATGGATAGACTACCCTTGACAAGGGCTACAACTTTGATTTTGGTCG
>Ga0153976_1000530_pt1 | contig 13200 bp, 13 predicted proteins | sample TSGA060MetaG_FD_104717 | JGI IMG/M metagenome (GOLD analysis project Ga0153976, IMG submission 104717) | Attine ant fungus gardens microbial communities from Georgia, USA - TSGA060 MetaG | ecosystem: Host-associated > Fungi > Mycelium > Unclassified | place: USA: Georgia, Yuchi Wildlife... | reverse complement strand
TAGTAGAAGCTAGGAATGTTCGTGGAAGCAGTCCGATTATCGATAAGGTGCGTCCCATGCGTTATCCTCGTGTTTGTTAGATTAACAAATGCTGTGTATATCAAGCGCTCGCACCCGAGTCCTACCGTTAGCACTATCTGCATCTTGATCTTAGGATATTGTCTACCTTGGGCAGTCTTGACAAACTTCCAACGTACTGCACGTCATCGCCACTTCCCCAGGCTCCCTTCGGGTGGCATGGCTGTAGGTGATGGGTAACGTCCATATCTCCTAAAACCGATGGGAAGAGCAGTAAACCATCGATGTCCTGTCTCCATCCTAGCAATGTCCACAGTTTGCACAGCGCCAACTGAAGCAATATGGCCCTCATCAAACCGTCATTCTGAATCTCATGTTCGTATGACGAGCCGTCTCATTCTTCCTTTCCTTGTACTGAATAGTCCCCTAGCCAAATAGAGATCACTTATTTTTATTCGCCACAAAGTAGCATATCTCGAACCGTATGTACTTACCCGATTGATTATCCAGAGATTACGGCATGATGAATACAGTGACTTCAAGCCCTCGTAGGTGATCACTCTTGCCTTCTCCCTCGCATCTTGCCAGTCTTTGCCTATTCATGCGCTAATCCCCAGGTCCCGGGGTCTGAGTCAGGCGTCATTCAAACGTGTGGTGATGCGTCGTCCGCCGGGCACATGAACAACGCCAGTGTTACTGAGCAGGTACTTGGCATCATACCGTCTCGGCGGTGGACAATGTCTGTTTGATGCTGGGAGATGGATGACTATATCTGCGAGAGGACGCATATAAATCAGTAACACGCTCATTCATCGGCCCTCATATTATCAATGTTCAGTTAACGTTCATCATCACCATTGGCCTTCATTCAAGTTCCTAGCCTCCTCTGACGCGGTTCATAGCAAAGGAAATCAAGGGCGATCATTTCTTCCTGAATCCTGATCAATTTGTTGATGAGGTAGACGCTCGGTATTATGGGTGAGCATGGACCATCCTACCCAGCTGGAGCTCACGCCTCATACAGCATATCGGTTACACGTACTCACTCGTGTTTCCAGCGTACATGTACATCAAGAAAGATCTGCTCGACACTGCTTTGAGGAACTCTTACGGCGACGATATCGTTCTGCTGGGCGGTAGATGAGAAGAGACAATACCTACACTAGTGGCTTCGGCGATGGAGCAGCATGCGAGCAGTAACAGGGATGCCATCTGAGAGTGAACCAGTAGCATACGCAAACAAATGCAAGTTCCGCTCATATCTCTATAAAATATTGACGACTACGATACAGCCTGATTCATTGATACCACCGATAATTTTGAGGGAAATCAGAAGGACTGCTGGTAGATGAACATGTCACTCATGCAGAAACGTGGAGTCGAAGCCTCATCCTGCGACGGAGGAAGAAGTCTATTATAAGACGTTTAGCACGAACGTGTTGCTGGTCTACACTTTGAGCAACGTGAGTGACCATCTGTTTGAGTCGTATCGAGCTGTTGTATGACTTTGGTTTTTTTGGGGTCAGGCTCTTCTGGCTGCTGTTTGTTATGTGTTATTCTAACAGATTGTATGAAACTCGTCTAACACTTTTTCGAATAACAGAACGGTGACAGGTGGGACTAGTGCAGCCGTGAATGGCTACAAGGCGTTCATCCTCTTCTCAGTAGCTGGACTTGCATGACACAATCCTCGTCGTAGAGGCGATAAACTACATTAAGAGGTTCAGGTACCAAATGCATTGCAAGGTGCAAGAAGTGGGTGTCACTGGGCATAATGGTTTCCAGGCTTTACAGTACTCTCACCGCCGCGAATACTGAGGTGCTTGACTATATCCACGCCTCACCGATGTCGGAAATAAAATGATGAACGAGCAGATGGGGAGAAGCATGATCGTGAACGTATGTGACCCATTCTCCATTCTGAACTCACATAGATCGCGCAAAAGGATGATGAATCAATTAATCATAATTCATACTTTCTCGCCAGTCATTCGCTAAAACAATCACACGAATGTTGAATGACACAATATCCAGGACTTTGACGTGGGTGATAGCTCTCTAATTTTGCTGCTGGTCATCAGACGGCACATTCCTGTGGAACGTACATATGTCTCGGGAGGGGTTATTGCATTTGTCAATGAGCGCTTTGGAGATGCATGTGCACATGCGAGTCAGTACAGTTGCGACGCCTCGATTATCGAGAATGCGCGGGAACCTGTCCATGTCGCACTTGGATGTTGCACGGGCAGAAGTTCCAAGTACTCTTCCCTCCTTACAAGTAGACTATCGCATGCTCTCCATACTAGCCACACTCGCAGTTGTACCAATACTACCATTTTTTCGCGCATATCACATATGCTCTCTACGTTTGATCCTCCTTAAGGATGTTTTATTCATTGTGCGAAAACAAGCATATTCCCAGGGACGAGGATGATTCCTCGGTTATCTTGTCAAGTACATAGCGTCAAGAACCCAAAAAGCGATAAAATTTTAAGCCCTGTATGAAGCGAGAGCTGACAACAGCCTATATGCGTAGATTAGGAAAGTCTGAGAAGACTTGTCTTGGCAAATCATGGCGACCATCCCACCATGAGCGATCAAAGTGTGTGCGAGACATGAATGAACCGAAATCAAACAAGGTTGGAATTAATGATACAAATGAACTAGATGAAGACAAAATTGTTGCCCATACGCTGCATCTCCATTATCGACCCTCTGGAACAGAAGCACAGCAGACAAAAAACACCAATCGAGCCCACCATGGGGATTCTTGCCGGTGGCAACAGGTTATGACTGCGTGCCTGCTGCACCCGCTGTAGTGATACTATTATCTGGAGGAGGTCTGGTAGACGTCGATGCGACGGCAGATGGAGTTGGAGACGTGGACACATGAGCTTGGCTTTCTGATTGGCCTTGCTGCTGCTGTATATCTTTCCCCTTGTCGCCGAGCAACATACAGTGGCGGCACAGAATCATCAGGCTATGGTGATCGAATAGCTACCGTGGAAATGACATACCTGTCTGTCTTGTGCTGTCGCAACTTGGACAATATGAGTGCGGTGACGAGAGAAGACACTCCGTCTTGGTGGTGGGTGTAGTGCAGTTGCTTCGTAGGTGTTGGGTTGTGAGCTGGGGAAGAATGAGGGGAGGGCATTTCCGCGAAACGCTAAGAAGGGTGTGAAACCACGAAGCCGGCGTTCAGGATGGGTGACGGGCGTTGCGGAGGACTGAAATGAGCAAGGCCTGAACGACAACTAATTAGCGGTAGTCAATAAGCGTACTCGTGCTTGGCTAGACGTCGCGTAGCATCAGTCTAAAATGTCGATAGTTATATTAATGGCCAAGGGTAGCAAGCCGGTTACGTACGTCAATTAATGACTTTCGAGCTGTGACCTGCGAGCGAGATATTGGTATGATCTGCACGAAAGAGCAATGGGCCATACCTTCTGTTTCAGTCCATCTGGCAGCATCTGTGAGTGAACATTGTCAGTGTTGTGATGGAACACTAGTTGGCGTGTTTACATCGGGAATGGACAAGAGGTCTTCAAGGCCAGCATCCTATAGGGTAGTACAAGTGTCCAATACGTACGCGTTTTTGTCATTACAACCTGTGACTAGCAGCTTTCCATCAGAAGAAATGGTTGGGCTGTTGACTATGTGTTGCATGATCCCCATCATCTAGCCAGTCATCGCCTATCTGTGTGCCGCTCTCTATCTCCATAGTCGGAGTGAACCGTCATGTGAACATGTGATGATGCACCGTTCGTCTGTGTCCTCGCATCGTCTGGCGGGGCTGTGTCGCGCACGCCGGTTTCATATTAGCAGTGAGTGGAGGAGGCATAGTGGGTGTTTGGCGCCTTAACTATGTTTGATCGTACGCGAGAGCAGCCAGCTAGAGTGTTTGGAATGGAATGGGTTGTTTGCAGAGCAGAGGTATCTGGTGAGTCTACACACCCATCTTCTTTCACCTCAGTTCCTATCAATACATGGGCACGAAGCATTGCTCATCAGAAAGTTTTCTGTGAAACAATCGATACTGACTCACTGGACGTTTCTGACTACGTATGAAGAGGTTATGGTGGCGCTCTTAAAGGATTCGCAGGTGACCTTTTGACGATCTGGGCAGTGGTCAATTCTACCTGGCACAACGGTCCAAGGTATGAATTTACTACTGAGTCGTGCCGATCTGGTGTTCGATGTACCGATTTGCAAATTAAACGATGCTGTGTATGTATATTACATAAGCGCTCTCGCAGAAGCATGGCGCTACTTAGTGCATATTATTCATCTACCGCCATTGGTGGTCTTGACAGCGCTTATATCATGCCAGCCGTAGGTGTCATTATGCATATATATATTTCGACCCACTGACTCGGACTATCTCAGTTTAAATTCGTGCGCGAGATTCTCCTTCAGCTCAAGAAAGAAGAACGTGCCACGGTGCGGAGGGTGGTCTTCCGTTCGATGACGAATTCTATATCTGGGACTACAGGTAAGGCACACCCGACTCTGTGAATCGTGCTATGGACGACGCGTCGCTCATCTTCACGTTAGGTATTGGGACCGCGTTTATTTCGAGAAGACACCCAACCTCAATGAATCCCTTGTGAAAGCATCTTCCCCTTTATCTGTTGTGGTTCCTACGATTTTGAGGATATATCAGGACTTACTCGGAGTCAAGTTCGTCGAGACTCTAAAACTACAAGCTCAAGAATCCCGTCCCAATGCCGACATCGTCCAAGACTGTCCAGATAAGCGCGATTGGCAAGTTGTGTGTCCCTGGCACCCCGTGAAGGCATTGACACCAACGCTATCAAATACTGGTGATTCAGCCCACAGGTGAGCTGCCAACGTATCTATCGATCATTCATCGGCTTACTCACGTCCTCGGGTGACACGGACAGTGTGATTGCGAACCTCGAAGCAAAATATCTACCTCCTTGCACATCACGGTTTCCATCCTTAATAGTCAAGGGAGGACGTCAACAATAACTTGGGAGGTGGCAGGTGGTGGCGCGCCGGCGATGTACGATACTGATTTTCCCAACGCAATCTCTCAAATAGAGCAAGCGTTGGTGGAGCGCCGTACCTACTTTGTGAGCACCTCTATTGCTACATATATGTCTTCACCAATTCTTGCCAAGGTTCAGGAGGGCGAAGAGATCAGGGACCATAAGAACGCTCAAGCCTACACTACACATTTTCACAACATCTTCGTAGCGTCTCCGAACTGACCGGGCAAGGTGACAAACCAGGAATTCGCAACGTTCTTCAACGTCCTTCGGTGCTTTAACGAAGACTCAAATCGCATCACGAACGACGGATCGTCCGCCATGAAGACCAGCAACCTCATTGTGTATTTTATATCACCGCCATTCTTTTCACGTTACAATTCACGTTTTGAATTTAAGCAGTGAGTCAATTCATGTCGCAGTTCAACTGATTGTCGTGAAATATTCCAGGGAGAAGTCGTGGGGTTTCCCCATATTGATTTGTATTTGGGATCAGCCCGGAACGTGGAGCAGGTTTAGCCCGAGGAGCGATTTCATGGTGTCGTCGCGCTCGTTTCTTTAGAATCGCATACAGCGCGCCGCATTTTGGGTAGAACTTTGTTTGATTAATACGATCACTACAAGTTCAAGAAACCCGTGCCACTCCCCCGCTGCAACACAAACGCTGCCACAATTGTCTAGACATGCCTGGATAAGAATAATTGTTAACAAGTGTCTCCCCACTATACTTTGGATATACTGGGATGAATGTTATCGAACAACTATGTCTGCATGTTAATGCAGAGGGGGTGAGCTGTCCGCGTATCCGATGTCCTCACCTACTTCTTCAGGTGAAACGGGGAAAGCGATTGCCGATCTCAACACAAATTATGCAGATATATTCAGCTGCATGCAGATCAAGGTATCCGAACTACAGAGATGAGTCCTCGTGCTATACAGAGTAGTGCCACAAGGACGAGACATTTTTTAAAGTCAACAGAGATTGAACATCCCATGATACGCCATCCTCGGAGACATCCCATCTGCTAGGAAGTGTCTTGCCGTTTGGAGACGATGTCATGCACAACGGTTCCTCTTTCGTTCATTACCCCCCCACCAAAAAAAAACGATGCAAAGGAGTCCTTATGAATCTCGATTCCCAGGTTCGCATGGCCCGTCTCTTCTCCCTTCCTCGTACTTAATAGTCTCATTGTACACAGATACCACTACTTAACCGCCCATGCGACTCTCTTCACCCCCATCATAAGGCGCAGCCAGGGATACGATCACCATCGTAGATGCGATAAATTACATCAAGAGGGTCAGGTATCAAATGTATTGCAAGGTACAAGAAGCGGATGTCAGAGGTAATGGGTTTCAGGCTTCACACGAGTCTCACTCGTCCTGAATACTGAGACCTTTGACTATATCCACGCATCACCGATGTCAGAAATGGAGTAATGAACGAGTAGATGGGGAGCAACATGATCATGAACGTAAGTTGTGTGACCCATTCTCCATTTTCTCACTCGCGCGCGTACATCGTGCCAAAGGATGATGTCGATGAATGATGATTCACATTTTCTTGCCAGTCCTTCGCTAAAGCATCAACGTGCACTTGAGATTCCTCTGGTGAGCGGTAGCCGCAAAGCGATAGAATACCTACACCGGTGTCTTTTCCAGGGGGGATCATATTCAACGGTTCTCCTCGAGATTGTTTTCCTATTCATTCATCATGCAACACTCGTATTGAACCTGGCAGAAGCATCAGATTCATTTGCGTATCCGGGAATCCTGGATAGAGTCGCAGACTGACTGCACAGCGCGAACTGGAAGTCGAAGTTCGGTGCCTTCGGTTTAACTTTGGTTCATCCTCTGACGAAGCTTCTTTTGATTCCAGGTCCATCAAGCGCCAAACACCTTCCTCTTTTTCGGCTCGCCTATCTTGGCATCCTATATTTTAATGCCGGTCGCGATGATTCTTGTGTCGGCTAAGTAGATCACCCCGGTTGCGACAATTCAGAGGACATATGGTTATTGAGAGGGAAGAGCTGAGATACTTGAGACGTTCAGTGGAAAGTTTCAGTAAGCATCTTGAAAGGATGGTAACAATAATATTGATCAACAGAGACCCGTGGCCGTTGGCGCATTGGCGTAGATAGCAGTTGTAGTATATAGACGTTACATATCTCGGATGCCATGATACTCTAATCACTTTAGGAGACTAGAGTGTCTCGTTCGCGTGCTACAAATGCTACAATGTCTCCAACCGTCGGACGACACGCACGAGACAACCAACATCGCTGTATGAACTCCCAGTGCGGGGGGGCTATATGCGATTCTTTGGGAGGTACTGGTTTCTTACCCGTGCTGACTTGTATCAACACTACCTCATCCTTCTTTACATTATGATAGGGTACCTTGCAAGTCAGCACCTAGGGCGCGTGCAAAGTAAGCAAGACTTTTCGCCTCCAAATTCCAAGTTACCGACCTGCAAGGCAATACTGCCAAATGAGTATACATCACACTCGATGCTAAGTGATATCGCCGTGGAGGCTTCATCATCATCATCATCATCATCATCATCATCATCATCATCATCTGGTACTTCAAATAGCTCTGGAGCTGCCCATCGGATATTTCCCCTGATGGATCTCGTGAAATAGGAGGGATTAGTGAACCCCAGGACCATGATCGAGAGGCCAAAGTCAGCAAGGCATGCCCGACCGTTGCCTTGAACCAAGACATTTGACTGGACAATTAAATGAGTGAAATCGCACATCTGCTGTGGGTGGCCGCACATACCCCTGTCAAGTCACCATGGATAATTGATTTGCTATGGACTGAAGACATGAGATTGGAAAATCGCACGGAGTGGTGGATGACTCACGGTATTGCAATCCAAGGGCAATGTCATCCAGCTGATGTGAGTCAGCACACATGTACAATACTCGTAAAGAAGGCTTACAAGGGAGAACTTATCTTGAGACGACAACATGTCCTGTTGGCGCTCGAGAAAGCCTGTGAGAGCTCCATTGAGAACCCATGGGCAAATCATTGCAGGGTAGGGCCCAAAGCCGCTTGCCACTCCCCAGAGTGGAAGAATGCAGTCATGTTTGAGACGACCCCATACTTTCAGCTCGCGACGCACTCTCTAAGCCAAGGCATCATTATTAGACTGAGACACCATGGATGCAGAATATTACCCTTGATTTTTTCCGCATCGAGGCATCATCATCCAACTCATAAGTACGAATGGTCTTCACTGCCACCTATGTCATGTCCAGGTTAACACTACTAGGAAGGACCACATGGTGAGCATACCTGGACGACTTCATTGGGGTTCACTAGCATGCACTTCCAGATATCCCCAAATCCTCCAGAAGCAAAAGGATGGTTCGACATTCCCTGAATGCGATCGGTAAGATCTTGCAGTGAATAAGCTGATGATTCTTGACTTTGCGTAGGAGTGGTCTATGATGGCAATGTTAGAAAGATTGGGAAAGTTACAATTGACCATCTCTTACATCCTGCTTGAGTGAATTTCGCAGCACGTAACAAGTAATAGTGTCAGCGAGATAGAATGAGTGATTAATTTACACTCACATCGAGAATGGACAAGAGTTCTTCAAGGCCAGCATCCTTTAGGATGGTATGAATGTCCCACACGTACGCGTTTTTGTCACAACCCGTGACTAGCAGCTTTCCATCAGCAGAAATTGCTACCTTTTCGACTGTGTTTGAATGCTGTAGGGGTGGACCGACTGGGAGATTCGTGTCGAGATTCCACAGACGCGCTGTTTTATCGGCTGATCCACTCGCAAGGAGGCGGTCGTTCTGAAACAAGGAGAGAGAGTGCACAGTGTCACTGTGACCCGGTTGCAGAATGGCGATTTGCTGCCATGTGGTGGTGTCGAATATCCTAATCGAGGGAAGTGCATGCCAAGCTCGCCACCTGAAAATCGTGTTTGATTGTGGAAAGCAGGTCGCCTGTCTTTGCATCCCAGATTTTTAGTGCACTATTACTCATGTGGGTGACACCGCCGGTCGCAATCTTTGTTTTGTCGGGTGAGTAGATCACCGCGAGCACAGTTACGAACCCGGTCTTGATTGGACCTAGAACTGCTTCGCCGCTCTTGACATCCCATACTCTGATCGTCCCATCCCTACTCCCGGTCACCACCCGGTCACCATCTACACTCCAGCACAACGAGATCACACCATGTGCGTGTCCAGTCCATTTAGCGACAACTTTCTTCGTCTTAACGTCCCACAATCTCACTATTCCATCCCAGCTTCCGCTAGCAACTGTCTTGCCGTTTGGAGACAATGCTATGCTCCACACTTGCTCTTTCCCACCATCACGCCAGTCATCGCCTATCTGTGTGCCGCTCTCTATCTCCCATAGTCGAAGTGAACCGTCAGACGAACATGTGATGATGCGCCGTCGGTCGAGCAGGTGCGCAACACCTGTCATCCAATCAGCGTGTCCTCGCATCGTCTGGCGGGGTTTTATCACGGATGTCGATTTCATCTTAGCAGTGGGTGGAGGAGGAATAGTAGGCGCTGGGTACCTGAACGATGTTCTATCGTATGCGAGAGCAAACAGCTAGGCAATTTAGAGTGAAGTGAGTTGTTCGGAGGGCAGAAGTTTGTAGTGAGTCGACACACCTATCTTCTTTCACCTCGACCCTTATCAATATATGCTTACGAAGCGCTCGTCAGGAAGTTTCCTTTGGAAGAATCTGTCCTGATTCACTGGATGTTTCTGACTACGTATGAAGACGTTCTTGCGGTGCACTTAGGCGATTCGTAGATGACCTGGGCAGTGGTCAAATCTACTTGGTAAAAGCGTCCAAGGTGTGAATTTACTACTCACGTCCAGCACCGTTCAGCAATCAACACCAGTCTTAAGCAAGGGGCACGGTCTTAAAACGTCGACGTTTTGTCTGGAGTAGTAGAAGCTAGGAATGTTCGTGGAAGCAGTCCACTAAGGTGCGTCCCATGCGTTATGTTTGTGCACAGATTGACAAATGCTGTGTATATCAAGCGCTCGCACCCGAGTCCTACCGTTAGCACTATCTGCATCTTTATCTTACCATATTGGTGATGGGTCACGTCCATATCTCCCCAAGCCGATGGGAAGAACAGTAAACCATCGATGTCCAGTCTCCATCCTAGAATGTCCACAGCTTGTACAGCGCCAACTGAAGCAACATGGCCCTCATCAAACTTTCACTCTGAATCTCATGTTCGTATGACGACCCGTCTCATTTTTCCTCTCCTTGTACTGAATAGTCCCCTAGCCAAATAGAGATCACTTATTTTTAGTTCGCCACAAAGCAAGCATATCTCGAACCGTATGTACTCACGCGATTGATTGTCAACGGAAATATGACGGCGAGATGCGAGGAGAGCGGGAAGTCGTTTTTGAATATGACTTCAAGAAAAGGGCCAGTAACTTGATCCCTCGTGGGTGATCACTCCTGCCTTCTCCCTCGCATCTCGCCAGTTCTTGCCCATTCATGCATTAAAATGTAGGTTCCATAGTCCGAGTTAGTCGTATGATGCGTCGTCCGCCAAGCAAATGGGCAACACCAGTGTTGCCGAGCGGATACTAAGTGTAGTCCAAATACCAACAAGCAACACGATCATCTCTATAGTCTACCGCCACGACAACGTCTGATCGTTCTACACCAGGTTCATTAGCACTTGCGAATCTACACAAGTTCGAGCTCGCATACTGATTCTATACATCAAACAACTTATTGCGTTTCCCACAGCTCGGCCTGTCGGGTAAAGTTCACTGTCGTGCTGAAAACTGACTTGTTTCCTGTTATAATTTCTGATGACGCTCAGATCAATGATATCATTCGGTGCCTCAAATCCCAAATCAACACAGCGCGTCGCATGTTGAGAAGATCCTCGTTTGAGCAGTACGATTATTACAAGCTCAAGAACCCCGTACCAACTCCCCACCACAACTCAAACGCCGTCACGATAATCCAAACATGCCTGGATAGGAACCAGTGGGAAACAGTGTCTGCCCACGATGGCGTGGATGCACTGGCGCACACGCTATCAAATTCTCATGTCTACTTGATGATTCAGCCGAAAGGTGAGCTGCTAGCTTATCTATTAATCATTGGTTAGCTGACCCACGTCTTCATGTGACGCGGAGAGTGCGATTGCAAATCTCGATACGAACTATGCAGAAATATTTAGCTCCTTGCAGATCACAGTCTTCCATCCTGCAAAGATGGTCAAGGGAGGACGTCAACAATAACTTGGGAGGTGGCAGGTGGCGCCTTGCCGGCGATGTACATGGCGCTAATTTTCACGACGCAATTTCTTAAATAGAGAAAGCGCTGGCGCGACGCCATACCTACCTTATGAGCACTTCCATAGCCCGGCTCGAGCGAGTTCCCTCCGTGCGAACCATCTGGTGTGGGTTCGCCATGAACAGCGGGAGGAATACGCCGATCATCGTCATGTTAGGCACTATGACCGCGTTTATCTCGAAACGAATGCCCAACCTCGATGAATGCACTTTTCTCTATGTCTGTTGTACTTTAAAGATGTCTGCCATCGGTACTCTGTCTCACCTACTACTCTCTAGAGGGGCAACAGTTCGATGTTTGGGACAAGATTTATAGGTACAGTAGTCGTGTCATATAAGAAGCAAAGGAAATACCAAGATCGACATTAATGATAAAAATAACTGAATGAGGAAAATAATTGGATCCTCACAAGACCTGTGATGTGCGTCTCCAAAGAAACGCAATTGAGGGAGGATTAAGTTGTCAACCATTATATTTATCATAGCAGGGGCATCCGAGCCTCGAGGCGACCAGTAACAGGGCAGCGAACAACTTAAAATGGTGGACAAAATTAGAACCGTCCAAACTGGCAGTCGATGTTGTCGGCGACATTACCCGAACCCCAATCAGGAGGATGGGATATAAGGGCGAACACTTAGTTACATAGATTGCTGCTGCCTGTCGTACACATGGAAATCAGTGGGCGACTTCCCGCAAGGATTAACAGACGAATTTCTGGTAATCTGAAGTGTCAAAAATGACATCAGCTAATTTACGGCGTGAAATTCTGATAATCTGTAAACCGCAAGCACAAAATTGAAAATACAGACATATTTCCCTTAATCTTCCATGGATGCTGCAGTACTCGCAGAGTTAGTTTTCGATGATGATGAGATGCTGGAACTACAAATCAGGAAGATGGGATATGAGGGTGAACACTTAGTTAGACTGCTGCAACCGCCCGTCGTACACATAGAAATCAGTAAGACACGCATCCATCATAAGTGACAAACTCACAGAGCGTGTGGTCCCTGATACGAATGCACACATCCGACACAGTGAATATCACGCAACCCCATCAAGCGGCGGCAAGCCACGCGTGGAAAGGAAGATCTCCATGTATCGGCATCCTCTCAACCTGGGTGTGCGTCCAAAGGCACGCATGAATTGATTGTGATTTTTAGGCGTGCAGCACAAGCTTGTTTCTTGTAGAAATATGCCCAGACCTGGACAATGAATACCATGAGGAATACAATGATCCAGCCTTCTAAGGAAATGCCTTCTGTTCTAGAACAAAGTAATCAGTGAAGATGGATCGAAATATCTGCGACGTCCATGGCTTGAAACCGTTCGTCCGTTGGCCTGGCGGGGAAGATATGAGCACATCACTCATGCAGAAACGTAGTGACACCGACTGTTTAAAATATTACAACAAAACCCACAACGCATCCAAGATTAAAGATATCCCAACAGATGCCTCAGTAGGGATGCTATCATTAAAGAACATTGGGCTGTCGAAAGAAAAGCTGCACGGATACCAAGGATGGCACGGATGCGACAACAAAGGCACCCGCACCATGGTGGGTGATAACAGCACATCAAAGCTAAAGTTGGCGGAACTCTCGAAAGAGTATCTTGCAGCAACGAAGCATATACAATGAGTAACCTCCAGTACCAAGTATCATCTAACGGAACTGCAACGGTATTAGCAATGGTCAGAACCAACGACGTTGAACTCACACAGAGAGAAAGCCCCAATAATCGCGTGCTGGCGCTGGCCTGGTAGTTGTCCTGCACAACCGATACCAACAAGATCGGAATGAGCCCCAATATCAAGACTTGGGTGATGGAACGGTCGTAACTTCTTCTCC
>Ga0153976_1000527_pt1 | contig 13220 bp, 18 predicted proteins | sample TSGA060MetaG_FD_104717 | JGI IMG/M metagenome (GOLD analysis project Ga0153976, IMG submission 104717) | Attine ant fungus gardens microbial communities from Georgia, USA - TSGA060 MetaG | ecosystem: Host-associated > Fungi > Mycelium > Unclassified | place: USA: Georgia, Yuchi Wildlife... | reverse complement strand
TTGACATCTTTCAAAAATAGAAACTTACCTAAGTTCAATTCTGTCGGAGCTTGAATATTCACCAATGTTCCGTGATCTTGCATGTCTCGGGGTTCAATGTTTTTGACTTTGAGACCCACTTATAGATAAACTAGATGCCTCGTGTACTACATGTGACCTACACGAGTCCGTTCGATTGAATATTTCAACAAGATGATATAGAAAGGCCGACAAAATACTTTGAAAGAACGTGTCACGAATCGTCACGAATCACGATCGCGTCAAATCGCGTCACCTTCAACTTTTAGTCCCGCGGTAGGAATCATAAGTAAATTCATGGGAGTCCCGAAACTACTGTTATCTTCTTCCCCACTGAAATGTCAACAAACCTCACTTTCCATCCAGGTGTGTCCCTGGAACAGCTTTCATCCGTTGAATACCAACGTTTTCAGGGTCCGTTGACGCCCGGGAACGCGTTAGCTTACTTCAACAGAAGGGTGTTACCATCTGGCTAACTGGACTTAGTGCTAGTGGCAAGGTCTGTTAATATTTCGTCTTCCCACTGTCACGCTGATCGTTGATATCCCATTAGTCAACGATAGCATGTGCTCTAGAGCAACATCTCCTTCACTTGCATAAATTCGCTTACCGGCTCGATGGAGACAACGTTCGATTAGGGCTTAATAAGGACCTTGGTTTTGATGACAAATCGCGGGTGGAGAATATCAGGCGCATAGGCGAAGTTCTGTGTCTTAGTACCCTCAGCGGCTACATGCTTACTTTTCTCCGAAGGTCTCCAAGTTATTCGCTGACGCGGCTTGCATTGCGGTCACAGCTTTTATATCGCCCTACATAGCTGATCGACAAGTAGCCCGTGCACTGCATGAGCAAGGTGGTCTCGGGTTCATTGAAGTTTTTGTCGATGCCCCCCTTAGTGTAGTTGAACAACGTGATCCCAAGGGGCTCTACAAAGCGGCTCGTGCTGGAGAAATCAAAAGTGAGTCACCACTACATTCATCATAAGAATCCCGGAGAACTCAGATTTTGCACGTAGATTTCACCGGTATATCTGCGCCATATGAGCCCCCCGAAAATCCTGAGCTACACATCAGGACAGATCAATGTGATGTAGCCCAGGCAGTCGAGATCATCATTGAATACCTCACCAAGCATGATTATATTTAATAGTTACCCAAGATCTGGTAGGAAGGAACCATACACCCTATTTCTACATGGTTGGAACTTCAAGTCAAGTAGAATGATCAAATTCCATAGCTAGGTAGACTCCAGCACAATATCAGTTACAGAATCCCAACCTAACGCGCCCGCATCTTGCGTGAAAAAATCTTCAACACTAGCCTCTTCCTGCTCTTCTGCTATAGAGTCTCCTGTGGCTTGTTCGAGCATCTTTGTAAAACCAACTTCGAGTACAGACAACCATTTTGTCAAATCATTGACGGATCGTACCAACTGCGTGTTCGTTGCGTCGTGACTCATTAGGGTACATAGATCGAGCGGCAAAACCGGAGGTCCGACACTTGACGATGGTGCCGATGTACCTGAGTGAGACAGTGAAGCAGCGTGGGATGGGTTTGAAGGCCAAGAGGGGGAGTGGCTTCTTGCAAGCGTAAGGGAAGCGCTGGAAGTATTAGCAGCAGGAAGGGAACCAAGACCGATGGAGGTCTTTTCGCTTGTCGTCACGGGAGATGAAAGTCCACTGAGAGAGGGAGTAAAGGAAATTTTGTTGTGCACGAGGGCCAAGGGTGAAGGCGGTAGCAAATCCGTTAAACCCAACTGGTGCTCCGGCGTTATAGTAGGTACCTGGAATGACATAAGTAAAACTATTCACTACTATGTGGTTTCTTGCTACCTTCACTGCATCTTTGAGTCCCAATGGAATTAAACTTGCTGCAGAGCTGCTGGCATCACTGCCTTTGCTTGATGAACTCCCACTCCTTTCTCGGGCTGCAAACGGCCTCACGGGTGGCAGAAGAGGAGAGCTCTCCATGAAGGCAGCGGAAGCTTGTCACCGCGGATCAGATAACAACAACTGGAGCCCGAATATAAAACTATACCTTCGGCCCTGTCTTCTGAGGGTGCGTTTTCCTCTTTCATTCTAATATCAGTAGAAGTTGGGACACTTGTGGAGAGCTTCGACTTCGCTCGAGGAACCGTCCTGGGAGGAAAAGCAAAATCATCGTACTTGACCATCTGGACGTCATCTGAACTGTCCGTAGGGGCTATTGTACGTTTGAATACCGGACGATCGCGTGATGGCGATGAAGACGAAGGCGGTAGAGGTGTAGGGCTCGGAGTGTCACGCAGTGGTGGCGGGGGTGGCACTGGAGCCCGTAGAGTTTCAATTCCAAGATGCATGGTGTCATCATCAAAAAGGCCACGCAAGGATGTAGGTAGACGTGCTGAAGGTTTGACGGTAGGAACCGCTAGCAACGAGTCATTCGGGAAGGTATCTGGCGGTATATCTGCCTTTAATGCAGCCTGAAATGTTTGACGCCTTATTGTGTCGAATTCCCAGAGATCTGTCTCTTCAGCTACTAAGCCTTGCAAGCTACGAAAACAACTTTAGACAGCAAGCAGAGCTAGGTGAATAGCACTCACTCCCTTTTCTCCTCGTTCTCCCAGTCGAGTGGCTCCACTAAGCTGTTGCGAGTGCCCCCGCCTTGCATCCAAGCATCGTAGCGAAGTATTAGCTCTCGTAGAGCAGAAACGTTGACCTTTGACACCGATTTAATCCACTTCGTTCTTGATAATTCGTCAGCGGAAAACCGCTTTTCTCGCGATTTAAGTATGAATTGAAACGGTACAATGAAAAGCATGAGACTTACCTCACTTGGAGATGCTTTGAGGCAGTGCGATACGAATTCCCGCATTTCTCTGCTACCGTCCGTTTCGGCTAATTGAGGGGGTTGTACTTTGGTTATTAATTGCATAACCTTGATCGCATCCCTCAAATCCGAATGAGGAGGTGCACCCTTCACCATCTCATAAATCATGATGCCCAAGCTCCATATATCGGCTTTGCTATCGTACGCTGGAACAGGCTGTGCGACTTCGGGAGCCATCCAATTCGGGGTGCCCATCAAAGTGTTCCGTTTGCTCGTGGTTGTGGCAGAGAGTGCAGAGACACCAAAGTCGCAAATCATAACTTTACCAGTGGCAGTGATGAGGATGTTAGCGGCTTTGATGTCTCTGTGAATGATAGCGGATTTATGTAAGTAGGTAAGCCCAAGCAAAACCTCGCGGGTTATAAGCACTATAAAGCGCTCCTCAAGAACACGATCTTTGGAAGTCTGCATAAGAGTGCGGACACTTCCACCCTGGGCGAATTCCATAGCGATCCAAACGCGAGGGCCGTCAAGATAGCAACCGTAATACTTGGTAACGTTGGGGGCATCGCGAAGCTGGGTCAATAGAGCTACCTCGCGTTGAATGGCTTCTACATCGTCGTCAGCCGTGTCTAAGTTAATGATCTTGAGAGCCACGATATTTCCTGAGGGTATATGGACGCCTTTATGAACAGAACCGTAAGCACCCTTGCCTACAGTTTCCAGGCGTCTGAACAGTTGATGTACAGTTGGCTGAGAAGCCATTGCGGAAAGCACTACGACGTTGATTCGAAGGATAACAGGGAGTAGTATTCCTGAGGAAAGATGAAGATGCGGCAGGCTTGTGAAGATATCTGATTAAGTCGTGCAGTGTATGGTAGTACTTAACTGGGATTGGAGGCTAGTTCACCGTGACATCTGCCCCCCACGTGACATTTACAGCAAATGATACGAGCTTGACTCGGATTCTCGGAAGATAAGGCAGCATATTTACTATACAAGATCAACGACCTCCGTATACAGGCTCGCTGGAGAGATGATGAACTTTGACGCCACTCCAGTTGAAATAGTCACTCGTGAGTTTGTAGCGGTCATCCTCGCAGGATTCGGAAATGAGTAGGTCCTGTCAGTACACCCATAGATTATGGATTGACCGTATCATCATTGACTTGTAGCCTCCTCCCTTTGACTGGTGATCATGGTGAAGAGCCTTGTCCAAAGGCATTGCTTACCATTTCAAATAAACCTATGCTCGACTATACTTTGTCATGGGTCGAACAGTCTGGCATCAAAGGTAATCTCCATCAGATTACTTGCATTAATAAATAGCTAATCAATACTCAGATGTCCTATTTATTTGTCCCTCATCGCACCGTCCCGCAATATCTCACTACATCCACTCGCAGTCTTCATCTGCATCCTTCTCTTCTCTTCATATTGACCTCCAGACTTTTGACGAATCACAAGAGCTCAGTGCAGGGACATGCTCAGTACTCCGACATTTCGCCAACCGCATCAAGGATGACTTCATCCTTCTCCCTTGCGACTTTATACCGTCACCTTCCCTTCCCTTATCAAAGCTACTTAACAAGTTTCGCATTGACTCGATGCTAGACGGTCCGATTGTGACTACGTGCTGGTACGAGCACAGATCAGACAAGCAATCTTCTCCAGACGAGTGGGGTTCTCCCGCACTACTGACTCCAATCGTGTGGGATCACCTCAACGGCACACTGTTATACGTAGATAGTCCCGACGAGGCTGATAAAAACAGCGATGAACTGGAGCTTCGAATGACTTTACTCTCGAGGTGACTTTGGCCATTCTGCAGCTGTGTTTAAATAATTCATTACTTTCGACTTAGATATCCTCAGGCAAAGCTGTCTTCAAAACTGCTGGATTCGCACGTTTATGTTTGTAAACGCGGCGTGCTTGACTTGTTGGCCCAGAAAACCCGGTTTGACTCCCTTAGAGAAGACTTCTTTCCTTGGTTATGCAAAGTGCAGTACCAATCAACTAAGCAGGCGAAATATGCTACGAGCGTACGAATAGGAATTGTGATCCATCGCGCTGATGAGGGGTTTGCTGTCCGCGTCAATAATCTACCAGCGTACCTCGAAGCAAATCGTCACGTTTGTCTTCTTCCCGTCTTGCATGTCACTATAAATCGCTGAAGATGAGATCAGTTCGTAGTTGATAACTCCATCGATGTCTTCACACGTGTCGGGGAGAAGTCAACGATCAAAAAATCTACTATCGGAAAGCATTGTGTTATTGGCAAGATGGTGAAAATTGTTGGATGCGTTCTCCTGGACCATTGTGTTATTTCTGACGGGTAAGTGTTTCCCGACTTAGAATCTGACAATGATGGCATATACCCTGTTCCAGGGTGAAGTTGGATGGGTGCATTTTGGGAAATAGTACCATCGTAGGTTCAAAAGCGGAACTGATACGATGCGTCACCCAAGCTGGATATGAAGTAGAAGAAAATGGTGCGCGAACTGCGTCGCTCACGTACCTTGGGAAAAACTAAGCATTCGTGACAGAATCAGTGCGAAACGAGAAACTTGACATTTCAGATTGGGCCGCACAGCCGGAAGACAGCGAAGATGATGTCGAAGGCAACACGGGAGAAAGCCAAAGCGATGAGAGCGATGACTAATTAAACAACTAGAGCACGATGGAAAGTACATTACACCATTGACACAAACAATGACACTATAAAAATGAAGATCACGCACTCTTCTCTCGATATGCGAGCCTCGTTATGGATACTGCTAAGGTTCCTCATGTATTTCCCCTTCCTTTACCGTCGTAAGTTTGTTCATCATCCCAATCTCGAAGCTTTGATCTCGGGAACCTTCTCATTCATCTTGACAGGTGCGCTAATTCTGTCCGCAATAACTCGAGCAAGCTGCTGCAGGCGTGAATGCTCAAGGCGGTGGAACATCACCACATCAGTCGACTGATGAAGAGACGCGGACAGCTCTTCGTTCCACATCTTAAATCATGGAAGTCACCGCGCCAAGCAGAAGAGCAAATGTGCGTAACAGGAGGGATCGTGAGAGAGTGCTACAATAAGGTACAATCCCTCTCATTGCTGTTGACTCGGATATTTCTGTTGCGTAATACTCAGTCAGAGGTGAAGTGGTTCGGGCGAACGTATGATCGTATTTTCTGTATGTCAGGTTCCAATGCGCTGTCGTGTATGAAAACATATACTCGGTATCTGATTTTACTACAAAGTCCCACGTCAAAGTATGTAACTCACTTGCCTCGACCCCTACCCCTCTATATATCAATATCAATCAAGCAGATGGAAGCGTCGACTTGGAAGCCCCACACAACCAGATTACAGACTTCTTAATGGCTTCTGTTACCTCTTCTGTGCTCAACGGCTGGTCAACAGGTGGACAATGCAGGAAAAGGACTTTAGTAGTCGACTTATCGGCTTTTCCACTTGCCCGTTTGCTCTCGGCAAGTGAGCAGTAGTAGATGAAGTCGCAAAGGTAGTGTCCTGCGTCCAAGGACGAATATATTTGCTTTCGGAACCGTGTTAGTGTCCATGACAAGATACACGCGGACGACCCTCACATCGATACCTGACTTTTTGAGGTGATGCACAAGCTTCTCGACATCAACATCTGTGTAAATCTCCTCAGGAAACGTCTCATATCCCTTTCCAAATCCTCGCTTAGGCGGTTCTGTGCCGTCAACATGTGCTTCAATGTCATATCCACTTAAACGTGCTCTTTCCATCCTCTCCATGGGCGAGTGTTCCGATGGTCCGTGATTGGGATTAGAGTTTTCCTCACGCGTCACGCGTACGATTGGTGCGAGACAACCGATGGCATCCTTCATGTTGTAACCGAATTTATGCCCAACCCTCTCCATTCGCAGTGGTCCTCTGCCGGTAACACCTACGTGAAAGATGAGATCGAATCCATCTGGTGGCGGAGTGATGTTTGATAGGTCAGGATCTATGGAGGGGGGTATGACGGGTGGTCGGGCATGAAGTCCAGGAACAATGGCGAGCACATCCTCATAGGTAACGGGGACTTGGAGGGTCGATAGATGGATTTCGCGTGTGGTCAGGGTATGGGTGTCTATTTCAGCCATGCTGAGTTGGTCATCGACTGTGATGGATTCAGTAGGTAAATCGGTGTTCAAGATGGTGTTGTGAAGTGGCTTTACTGCCAGCCATGATGGATTGACCTTATAGCGATTGAATGGCTGGGTTTATCGGACAGTCAGGCGCGTTTGAAAAGATAATAGTGAGCAAGACACTGCGACAACTCACACCAAAACCGGTGATAAGGACACGGTAGGGTCGCACTTCTAGTGCAGAGAGACCGTTTACATCGACGGCTGGCATCGTACACGCGAGATATACGGAAACAACGTTGGACTTTGTAAGAACCCCGCGATCGAGAGTGACACCTGTGATCACGCTCAATGATTATATAATTTGAAATGTGCTTCACCAGTGGCTTAAACTCGCTTCAGCTTGGTCAAGCTCGGAGTTGCGCCCCACTTTTTGAACGACTATGCCTTCAGGTTAGTACATTCAAGTTCATATATACACCGGCTAGACTAACGGCTCCGAAAGTATCTTGGTCAATTATTCAATGCACCTTAGACATCACATTCAACTGAAACTATCATGATATAGTCCAATATGTCTCCAGCCTGTTTTGGAGGAGAACATCAATAAACATCTCGATAGCGGCTGTAGCACCCATACGGAATCCCTAGGCAATCCTTCCTCTCAACCCAAAAACACAGAATCCAAGAAGCTGGCACCAATATTTAGCCAGACCCGTGACAAACCTATTACTTTGGCTGAAGGTCCTCCAGCTTCTACATCGACGATCCAAGACATGCTTACTACCTCCAAGAAAAGGAAATCTCAAATGCCTTCAGCCTTTCGAATGTCGAGAAAACGCTCTAAAGTCGTACCTTCTGAATTTAAGTCTGGTGTACCTCTTGCGGAAAGGCTTCGCCCTCAATGTCTGGATGAATTTTTCGGGCAGAAACACTTGACTGGCCCCGATTCTCTTCTGATGCACATGCTCGACAATGGCACAATTGGCAGTCTTATATTTTGGGGACCCCCAGGGTGAGAGGATTTAACATGTTGTCATCAGATTCGGTATTGACTCACTTCGAGCTGCGGGAAGACCACGTTGGCGAGATTATTAGCACAGCGCGTGGATTGCAATTTCAAGGAGCTAAGCGCAACTTCTTCAGGTATCAATGATGTTCGCACAGTGTTTGAAGAGGCGAAAGCATCCCTTGCATTAACTGGAAGGTAAGCATTCTTTTCTCGCATTTATTTTCATTGACTTCATGGAGACCAGAAGGACCATACTATTCTTGGACGAAGTGCATCGTTTCAACAAGGCGCAACAGGTATCATATCTTTTATCAGGACATTCGTAGCTATTCTGAAACTGACGAACAAGGACATCTTCCTCCCATTTATTGAGCAAGGTCAAATCCAGGCATGTCACGCAACTAACGCTCCCTGACTATTAACACAAGGAAGATGATTGGAGCGACAACAGAAAATCCGTCATTTAAGTTGACTGGCGCCTTGATCAGTCGTTGCAGGTAAGTAAAATGAGATGTCAACACTTATTGTTAAGCACCAGCGTTTTACAGAGTACTCGTACTCGAGCGCTTGACAAACAATGATATTCGGGACATCATCTTCAGTGCCGTAGAGCGAGTCCTAGCGTCCCCTCTTCAACCAGAATCCGAAGAAGCAGCTACTAGCACATCTGTGGGCACAGACCCTTCGACATCACAAAAAGTTCTGTCGCAATCTGAGTCCTCCCAGACATCTACCTGTTGCGATCGTCCATTTACGGCCTACCCCCAACTCACAGACCGTATCATATCTTCCATCGTATCTCTTTCTACAGGAGATGCACGCACGGCGTTATCTTTATTAGAGCTTGTCCTGGTCGCTAAACCAGACATAGATGAACTTGTTCTCCTCGCATCTTTACGCCGAAGTGTCTCTGCTTCATATGATCGCACAGGTGAGAGTCACTACGACATGATTTCTGCGCTCCATAAGAGTATCCGTGGTAGCCATGGCAGTGCTGCGATGTACTGGTTAGCGCGGATGCTGACTGCAGGGGAGGATCCGTTGTACATCGCACGAAGATTGGTCGTATGTGCGAGCGAAGATATTGGGTTGGCTGACAGGCACGCCCTTCCTTTGGTAAGTCAACCAATGACCCGAAACCAAAATCTCAATCGCTTCCAGGCAATGGCGGCTCTTCAAGCTTGCCAGATTATTGGCATGCCGGAGTGTCGTATTAATCTAGCGCATTGTGTAGCTTATCTATCGGAAGCGCCAAAGTGTACTCGCGCTTACGAGGCATACAATCGAGCAGAGGAAGCGGCGAAGTTAGACATGACAATACCTGTGCCTGTAGTTGTCCGTAACGCCCCGACAGCCCTCATGAAGGAGCTTGGCTACTCAGAAGGCTACAAGTATAACCCAAGTTTTATGTACGCCAACAATTTTAGGGTGTTTATTGGAGTGTCGCTCAACTCGCTTTCACTCATAGACACCCCGTGCACAATGACTACCTCCCAATCACGTTCCGTGGGGATACATTTTTAAAGGAGGCTGGGGACACGTCTGGCAAGGTTTGGGATGAGAAGGAGTTGTTGCGTTGGGAACAAGAGGATAACGGTGGACGGATATGGGAAGGCCGCTCATCTGCAGAACGCCAACATTGAATATCCTTGAATAGCGCGCCGTTTGGCTGGTGCATCCCTCTACCAGACATCGATGCATGTTTTGCTTCCTGGTTCAACATCACACATACTCTTCGGTCGCAATTGAACATGACGGATACCGTTCACATATTTCAACTTATTAGAATTTGAGGCACCTTTACTTTCAACAAGATAGCTTATCTCCATGCGCTCTATCCCTAAAAACGCTGATCACATGTTACTGCACATGCTACATCTGAACCTTGGTCCCACAGTCGTGCACTCAACCCCCTGGGACAAAGAGCGGGTGAGAGTCTGAGTAGTGTTGCCGCGGCTCGGCTAATTCCGGTAGAGCGGTACCTTCGGCTCCACCCAAATTTTCCGGAATTAGCCGAGCCGCGGCAACACTAGGTGAGACGCTACGTAAGCCTATCGGGCATACGGGGCCCTCCTAATTCATTTACGAGTACACGATGATGACGGTCGGCCTGGGCATTAAGTGAGTAAAACTTGTACTCAATTGTCAGTCAGTCATGCTGGTTCAACATTAATTCAACTAAAGTGTACGAGTCAAACTAAGTTTCCTTGGAACAATCATTGCTGACTGCCTCGCACAAATGACTCTGTGACCTTATCGTTGCGGATTGGGATTCGTTTCAAAAGACATGGCATCGTGCGATAGGATCCTATAGAATCATGCAATTGATTTCAGTTAACATTCCTACTTACCAGAAATAGTAACTATCCCGGATCCAGCTATTTTCTGCTTCCGGGTTTCGAGATAGGCGGCATGGCCGCGTCCTTATCGTCCTTAGGATAGCGGCTTTAATCCATGGTCATACCGGCAAACCCGTTTACGAGAATAGTCATGATGATTTATCTCCGTCATCCGTGGTATACACATATATATATATACTATGATTGCACCAAGTCTTCCCTTCTCTTGCGGCCCTGTCTTCTTACGATGAGTCTGACTGCTGCAGGAGTGATCGGGCAGCGCGCTGCACCCGAGAGCGAGAAAGCTCCTAGCGAGAAAGCTCTTAGCACTAGCGACGAGAAATCGTTCGATCGGCCAGGTGATATCGAAACAGCGACCATAGATGTAGACAGCGAGGAAGGCGTCCTCTCCAATGAACGCGACATTGCTACCCACGTTATCTCGGTGGACGACGACCCCACTCTGAATCCATGGACATTCCGCGCATTCTTCATTGGTCTTGGCCTCTCTGCCTTTGGAGGTGTACTAGGTAAGCTTCTTTAAGCTCGTGTTCAGTCACCTACTCATCTAGGTCAATTTTGCAGCCGAAATCTATTATTTCAAGCCTGTACGTAGCGCACAAACGTGACGAGATTTAGTGCTGAGATCATTGTCGCAGCAAACTGTCCTTGTGTCATTAATGTTCCTCGCCGTTATCTCCTATGTGCTAGGTATCTTTATGGAGACCGTCATTCCTCGCCGTGGCTTCTTCCGTTTTTTGAACCCCGTAAACCAAGTCGCCCATATCTATCCTCCCAAACCTAAAAGAACTTTCGCAGGGTCCATTTAACAAGAAAGAGAATGCTTTTATTGTCATCATGGCAAGTGCCTCTGCCAACTCCGCCTTGGGTACCGAAGTTCTCGCTGTTCAACGGTCAGCGAACAATATTTGTTATATCATGGAATTTACTAATGAGTCTGATAAAGATTGTACTACAATATCACGCCCAATCCTGGTGCTTCGATGTTCCTGCTCTTCTCTTCTCAGCTACTTGGGTATGCATACTTCGTTATTTATGAGGGACGCTTACACAGTATTAATATGCAGATATGGGATCGGTGGTCTGATGAGAGGTATGTCTACCTTTGAATTTGTCATCGAAATCGGTATTCATATGCCATTTCCAGGCATTCTGTTGTATCCGTCGAAGATGCTGTATCCTGGCGTACTACCATTGTTGTCCATGTTTGATGCCCTCTACGAGGGTGGAATGGCTGCACGGAAGAAGCTCAGAGTCTTTTATATCGTGTTCGCTGTGTAAGTTTTTTGATCGGGGCAAATTCACTAGCTAATCTATTCAGTATTTTTGTCTGGGAGCTTTTCCCAGAGTGGATTTTCCCGCTTCTGACTGGTTTTTCGATTATCTGTCTTGCAGCTCCCAACAATGCTGCCGTCTCAAGGGTCTTTGGTGGCAGCAACGGAAACGAGGGTTTGGGGCTTCTTTCTATCTGCTTGGACTGGCAAGTGAGTGTGAATCCGAACTTTGACACGAACCGCCGCACTAAGTTGGTCTGTGACAGTATATTTCTGGCGGCGTGAACCCTATGACTATCCCGCTCAAAGCACAGGTATTATTTTTTATTTTTATTTTCACGGACTGGGGCCCTCACGTATGTTCTGAACAGTTCTCGAATTTCTTGGGCTATCTTCTTTGCATGTGGGATCGCTCCGTTCTGATTCAAGATCCTCCGCTGACCTAAGTTTAGGGTTGTTTTTGTTGCTGTGTATTACAACAACATCTGGAAGGCCCAGAACTTTCCCTTCGTTAGTACACGATCAGGTCTAAGAGCGAAACATTAAAGTCAACTTGCGAACAGCTTTCTCAACTCCTATTTTACGAAAACGGGACACAGTACAACCAAACGCTCATTCTCAACTCTAACTACGAAGTCGATCCTGCGCTCCTTGCTGAACAAGGCTTACCTTACTATGCCAGCACTTGGGTTGTCAACTTGCTTAGCGCTAATATGGCAAGTTCATTGGATGTCAGCGAAGCTTTCTACGGATTGACAGTTTGAAATCACAGGGATTAGCGGCTACCTTTACCCACCTTCTCCTCTGGAACTGGGACGACTTGCGCTCTGCATGGAGTTGGATGACTCCATCAGGCATCAAGCAGTGGTGGGCAAACTTCAACTGGAAGTTCTGGCAAGCCGATGGAATGCGTGAGCAAGACATCGACGATGACCAAATTGACCCGCACTATAAGCAGATGCTGAAGGTTAGTTTCATAGTTTGATGTATTCATCCTACTGACATGAATACCTCCGTATAGTACCCCGATGCTCCTAACAGCTGGTACTTCCTTGTTCTCGTCTTGTCCTTCATTGTTGCTCTAGTCGTTATATATAAGAGTGATTCGACTTTGCCCTGGTGAGTAGCTTTGGTCGTTAATGTGGTCTAGGCTGATGATTAGTAAAGGTGGGGCTTCATCGTTTCGCTCTTGTTAGCAACTGTTTCAATCCTATTCTTCGGTGCACTCTTCGCTATTACTGGATTGGGGTTCATCATTCAGCCGTAGGTCCCTGATTTCGTTTCTGATCTTCCCCTCTCAATGCGCATTCAGTTTCGTCCAGATGATTGGTGGCTACCTCCACCGCGGCATGCCAGGTGATTACCTTGCTCATTATTTACTTTTAACGCGTTATACAATTGACGAACGACAGTGGCAAATATGTACTTTGTTCTGTACAGCTACAGTACGTCTCAACCTCGCGACAAACAATAGGTAGGCTAACCAGACATTGCAGATACCGTTGCCCAAGCTCAGCTACTACTGCGTGACCTCAAGATTGCCCAGTGTACGCACATCTCAAGTATACACAAGGATAGCAGTTTGTGCTGACCATCGTTTATAGATGCAAAACTACCACCTCGTGCTGCGTTCACCGCCCAGATT
>Ga0153976_1000526_pt1 | contig 13232 bp, 14 predicted proteins | sample TSGA060MetaG_FD_104717 | JGI IMG/M metagenome (GOLD analysis project Ga0153976, IMG submission 104717) | Attine ant fungus gardens microbial communities from Georgia, USA - TSGA060 MetaG | ecosystem: Host-associated > Fungi > Mycelium > Unclassified | place: USA: Georgia, Yuchi Wildlife... | reverse complement strand
GTCCTTATATCATACACCCACTGGCCCATCCATCTGCATTGGGTACAGCTCACACCTCGGCCCACCCATCTGCAATGGCTACAATATACCCCATGGGCCCATGTGGGATGGCCCCATCTGGTATGTGAAATTGTCCCCTTGGCTGGCCCATCTAATACAGACTAATTCACTGAATGGGCTCTAAGATCTTTGCTTTCACTATCAGAATGCCTACCATCCAAGTTATCCTTGCTATGGCAGCAATCCACAATCTTCACTATCTCAATAAGGAGGTAGACTATGATATCTACATGAAGCAGTTTGAGGGATTTGCAGTTGGTGACCCAGGCAAATGGTCTGCTTGTTAAAGAAGAGAATCTATGGCATGAAGCAAGGAGAAAACAGGTGGAACCAGAAGATGAGGTCTATGCTTGAAGCTATTGGCTACACTCAGTCATACTCAAATGCCTCCATCTATATCTACTTCAAGGACAATGTCAGGATCATCCTGCCTGTGTTTATGAATGACATAATCTTTGGATCCAAGTCTGCTGCATCCATTGACCAGACCATTAGAGCTGTCCCAGCACTTCAAGCTTTTGTAATTTAGATCCTATTACTCAGCTCCTTAGAATCAAGATTGACAGAGACTGGACCAAGCACTTCCTTACCATCCCCCAGCACCAGTACTGTCTGGATATCCTGGTTTGGAATGGCTGATTGCAAGCCCATCTCTACTCCTATGCAGCCTAATATTCAACTAAGTCATTCCCAGTCTCCCCAAATACCAGAAGATGTCCAGTTCATTAAGTTCATACCTTATCTTACTGCAGTTGGTGCCCTGATTCATTTAGCTACTACAACTCAACCAGACATTGCCTATGTTATGCCAGATTTGCAAGGACACTGGACATTTCACTGGTGGCTACTTGGTGAAGAAGTATTTAATATGGAGTGCCTCTTGTACATTGACTGTCATCTCCAAGTCTGATTTGAATAATGCTCTCAGATATGGTAATGAGTGTAAATGGGTGTGGGTGTAGTAGGCACTGAATAGATAGACTGTAATGATGGCAGTAGGCATAGTATGCTGGTAGCAACAGCTAGATAAAGGTCAAAGATTAATGTCTCTGTTGATGTACAGCAGAAAGACAATAAAGGAATGGATAAGGAGCTGGCTATACATAGCACAGAGGTACAAACAAGTGGCAAGGGTGCACTGGAGGCACAAAGAAAGTCAAATCAAACTGATTAAGATAATAAATAGGATGGATCCAAAGACAGTCACCGGCTCAAATAAATTCCTAAAATCATGAAAATATTTGAGTGTATAGGTGAAGACACATTCTAGTGGCCTACATATCAGTATTTTTATGTAATTTGAATTTGAGCTTGTTAAAAAATGCAAAAACAGACACAAAAAGCTAAGTTATGTATTCCTAATGAAGGTGATGCTGGGGCGAGTATAGGACATTATGGAGGGTAGAAATTACTGCTGAAGCACAGGGCTCATAACCTATTCAAATCAGACTTAGAGATGATAGTCAATGCACAATCTTATTATCTATCTACAACTAAGTATTAACCTTGGAGATGCTCCACATTAAATACTTTGGTAAGTAAATAGACTACAACAGTCCATATATAGGTCAACATATCTAGGTCAGGTGACATGTTACCTTAGCACACAAATTGAGTGTGAAGTCCACACAACTAACATATTTTTTCACTTGATATTATTACCCTCATATCTCCACCAAAGACTCATTTAAGCTAGAGCTATAACTTTCATCAGACACTTAGTTATTATGGCAAGATTTAGTTTTCCTGATGCATATATCCTAATCACTTATCTTTCAGTAAGCAAAACTATAGAAGAAGAGCTAATGAAGATTGAAGAAAAGCCGAAGTTTTATTAGGCTCAAATCAATTCCTAAAATCATAAAAATATTTGAGCACATAGGTAAAGAAATATTCTAGTGGTCTACATATCAGTATTTTTGGTAATTCAAATTTGGGCTTGTAATATGCAAAAAGGCTGAAAAAAAGCAAAAAAAAAAAAAAAAAAAAAAAAAAGCTAAGGCATTTTTTTTAAAGTGGGGGACCTGCACCAATTTTCATTTGGTGCAACTGCTGCCGCCGAGTTGCTGTATTTTCCCCTTGACTCTGTCCTAGACAAAACCATGTGCCAATTAGGGAGGTCAATATATGAGAAGTTCATGACCATTATAATACTGAGACAGCAGGTGGGAGTAATAGATCCAGTCTGGCATGACTTTTTTTGTCATCTGTGTCATGGTTAAACCATTGAAGATTGTCATTATGAAGATGCTCTACAAACTTGTCATCATAAACAAGAGCTGATCATCAAAATGTTTCTCATTGATATGTACAAAAATGGCACCAATCTGATACAAACAATACCATGAAGACAACTGCCCATTACAGCAGCATATGCTTCAGCAGATTATTGAACATAAGGACAAACTATTGAACATGTATTAATAGACATTGCCACTCCACCATCAGGAGGTCTCAACCTGTTCAATCTCTATGCCACCCTCTTATGGAGCTCAGGAAGAGAGACCATCCATCTTCTGTGCAACTTGAGCAGAAACATTTATTTTAACTTTAAATCCAAACATCTCCCTCAGATAATAAACAACACAACAGACAATAGCACCTTCTCCTCGAAATAAAGCAGATATATTGACTCATCCAAAAACAATGCAGCAAGAACACCTATGGACATTGCAGGCAAACAATTAATCAGGAGGACATACAATAACTCATATAGTGACAAAGACATACTGAGAATGCCAAATAGCCCACCTCTTGCCAAATTCAAATTGACAAACTGAACAAAAAATGTCCCTCTCTGTCATGTCTCATCACTAGCTCAAATGTCAAAATGGACATGATGATAATGATTAAAGAGATTGCTCATTCTGCAGTGAAGTTGGGCTAAGCAAGGGGCAGAGAAAGGGACCCTTCTCCTGAAGAGCAGCCCAATAGCATTAGAATGGTAACAATAGCTATGAGAAACAAATAGCAATCCAAAACTCTATAAAAACAGTTTTCTGCCATAATAGCTATTTATAGCTTTTTTTGTCATAATAACTAAGTGTCTGATTCAAGTTATAGCTCTAGATTAGATGAGTCTATGATCAGTCTTACTTTTCAATATATCATCATTTGGTTAAGATATAGGCTGATCAAAATTTTTTGCCAGACTTTGCTGCTCTTATATTTCAACCAAATGATAATATATTGAAAAAGTAAGACTGCTCATAAACTCATCTAAGGTAGAGCTACAACTTGATAGTTATTATAACAAAAAGAAAATTACAAATAGTTGTTATGGCAAGGTACAATTTTCCTAATATATCCTTATTGCTTGGAGTCAGAGAAATATCATCTTCATGAGTTCTCTTTTTGTCTTGGCAGCCACTGCTGTGGAATGTTTGGCCTTGTAGTAACTGTAAGCCATTTTCATTCTACAGAAATAATCACTTACTACATTCTTCATCAAGGAAAAAGGCATTGTCCACTCTGGCACATTAGAACAACTAGTTCTGTCTATTAGTATGAGTGATATAGATGAATATAGTTCTATTTTGCTGTTTTGCATGCCATGAGCTCAAATTAAAATTACATAAAAAATACCAATATGTTTTCACTTAGATTAGGGCTTCACCTACATGCTCAAATATTTTCATGAGTTTAGGAATTTATTTGAGTCTGGGACTGGTTTCTTTGTACAAATAGGCATCACTGGCCCAAATAAATTTGTAAAGTCACAAAAATATTTGAGCAAGTAGGTGAAGCCCTAGTCTGAGTCAAAGAATATTGGTAATTTTATGTAATTTGAATTTGAGCTCATGGAATGTAAACAATGAAAAGAGCAACTATATTTATTTATATTCATTCATAAATAGAACCAGTTTTCCTAATGCATATATGCTATTATGACAGTTATGACAGTTATAACTAGAAGCAATTGGATCAATATTAGTAAATAATTAACATGGTATATAATTTTCCCACTACATTTATGCTTCCAAAAGGTCAAATAATGACAGTAACATACTTAAAAAAGGCTATTATGCTAGTTAGACATGGTTAGCATTCATCAGGGCAACTGAACCTAACAACTATTTACAACTTTTTTTTGGCAAAATAACTAAGTGTCTGATGAAATTTATAGCTCTAGCTTAGATGAGTCTATGACCAGTCTTACTTTCTTAATGTGTTTATGGCAGGAGGACTAGACACCATTACCAGGAGCCTGAGTATAGGTTACAAGTTGTAACTGGGGAGGAGGTTCTTATACATAGCTTTTTTCATAGTATTGCATGATAATAAATTTACATATCAGCTTAGCATTCTGTTGGGCTCAAAAATGCACCAAGTAGTTATTAGTACATAAACCATATTGCTATTATATAATGCAGTTGGTTGTGGTTGAGTGCTCAACTTCTACATTATAAACCTGGTGACTCCTCCACAATCTGACATCATCCTTTCCACTTCTCCCACTCAGTCTAAATTTTTTTTGTTTATAGTATAACAATAGACTCTCCTTTAAGACAAGGACTTTAACTTTGATTTTTATTGGCAAAATTCCCATGGTTATGACAGGCCCTATGTTACAGGAGAAACAGAAGTTCAAAGACCAATTTAATATTCCAGAAAAGGAAAGGCTATATGGGGAACATCAGGAAAATGTGTTTCTGGAATATATGACAGTCACTATAGCAACAAAGAGGCTATCAGTTTGAAAACATTTTTTAGAATTCACCCCATTATCCTCTATATATTTGATCCAGTTATCTTATTATCATCTGAATCAGACTCCTCTTTACCATCTGGATTATGAACTCAGATATAATTGTTTTTCAGGAGCAGCCACCATTAGGCAGAATTGCTGGTTTACCACCCCAAAAATATGTGCAATAATATTTGGGCTTGAGCATGTCATAAATTGAATAGTTCTTGTGGGTTTTTGATCTGATTAGTTCAATTATTTTTGATTCATTTACAAAGATATAAAGAAAACACCTTTGACTGGGCATACATCAGAAAAAATAGATATTGCCATTATGGTCATAATGGCTGTTATGGCTGTTATGATAAGGTGCCAATCTTAACAGCCATAATTGCAGCTACATTTTACTTTTTTTGTTCATTATGATCTATTATGAGCCTATATAGCTATATGTGCAAGGTTAAAAAATGTCTCAGGACCTTGCCATTCTAGCCATTCTAGCAATTTTAAGTCAAAACATCAAAAAAGCAAAAATTGAAGTTAATTTTTCAAGGAGCTACTACAATACATGTAATCTACTAACTGTAAAAGAAGTAAAAATGTGAAAATTAGAGAAAGGGGAGGAGGAGGAGGAGGAGGAAAGAGGGCTGTAAGAGGGAGTCAGAGAGACAAAATAGGAAAATAAGCAAAAATTAGAGGGAGTGAACCTATCAGGAGCAGGAGAAGAGCCAGGAGGAGAGGAGAAGCAGGAAAAGAGGAGGCTCACTAAAAAGGGTCAAAAAGCAAAAATCTATTGGGAAAAAGAAGAGAAAATTCACCAGGCAGCCAAAAATGTGAAAATTAGAATGAAGGAGAGCAGGAGGAGCAGGAGGAGCAGGAGAAGGAGGAGAGGGCAGGGGAGCAAGCAGGAGAGAGAAAGAGCAGGAGGCAGGAGGTCAATCTCAATTCTAGCATCCAATTTGAAATGATAGAGATGTAATAAAGTGAGAGAGAGAACAAAGACTTGTGGTTAAAATTGGATGCATTTTTGCTTATCTAAGCAGTGCTACTTCAATTTCCCATGCCTCAACTTTGCTTATATAATCAAAATTGTGAAAACTGTTCTAAGTCAATTTGCCAAATACAATATAGCTTATATCTCAACCATTATTTGGACGGTTTGTTTGGTTTCCATCTCATTGTGTGTAGAAACATCAGGGCTACAATCTAAGCTAATAATCTCACAATTTGGTCCACAGGGTCAAGAGATATTACATTTTTAGTGATTTTATGTTCTTTTCTCTTTTTCAAGTTCAAATGACATTATCATTACTTTTAATAAGGTATAGTAACAAGGTTTAGGATACTGAGGTTTAGAACACTGAGGTTTAGGATATTAAAGTCAATTGTTGTTAAAGTTTAGATATATCAAATGGTCTATAGCTGTCATAACTATCATAACTGTCATAATAGCCTTTTTGAGTTTGTGATTTCCACTTTTGGGAGCATAAATGCATGGGGAATAGTCCCAAATTGGATGTGGGAATATACTATATACTGTGTGAATTATTTACTAATATTGATCCAATTTATTCTAGTTATAACAGTCATAACAGCCATAACAGCCATAATGGCTATAAATGCCAGACTGGCAAATACCCTTTTTCCTGATGTACACCATGATATAGAACAAGGAGTGAGTTCTCTATGGAGCTCTATATGATATATATAGTGATACATATATATGCACCTATAGCAGCCACCTGGCTATAAGTGCAAATATAGCTATCTAAGTGAAGTTATAAAATATTTACAAACAACACTCTAGTTGTCTATAAATGATTCTGGTTGCTTTGAACAACTTTGAATTTTTGCATTTTTAACAATTGTACCCAAGAGGAACTTGAACTCATGCATAACCAGTCAAGATGGAGTTATGCTGGAGAATCTTGTCAAGATAGGGCAAGTAGGCTAGAGCTGCTGCAGAAGCTGAAAATGCAGCAGCCAATGCTACAATCTTCTTGATATGGATGTAGATTGATTTAAAAGAGGCTTTGAAGGCCCTTTTCTTCTGTAAGGATGAGGGAGCCATTGGGGGAGCACATATGAGTACAAACTGATATGTGCTTTCTTATCATTCATTATCTATGTAGTTACATATGAGTGTAACAGTATCATAAGTCTGAATAGAAATAGATGAAAACAAAACAAAACAAATAAAATAAACAGTTGCTGAACAGGACCTAAGAATATTATCCAAGAAGACCTTTTGTATCCTCTAGAATAAAAGTTTTCTGTCTTATAGTGCTCAGATCAACAACTCTACTGGCCACTGAAATTTTATAAGGTGATATGGCCCTCAGTGGCTGAAGAAGTTGACATGGGTATGCCATTAGCATCAGAAGAATGCCCAAAGATACACTAATGGTTGGCCTATAAGACACAATGGGAAGGAGTATGACAATCAGTGAAGCAGCATGGAGATTAGGGTGGGTAGTGACAAAGAAAGAAAGAAAGACTTACCCAAGAGGCAAAAGAGTGAAAATTATTGGAGAGAAGCAGGAGGAGAAAAAGGGAAGGGTACAGAATACCTAGAGAAAGAAAAGGATCAAAAAGTGAAAATTACAAAAGGAATCACTAGAGGAAGAAGGGAAGCAGGAGCAGAAGTAGGAGCAGGAGTAGGAGTAGAAGAAGACTGGAGGGAGGAGGGGGAAATTAGGTGAATGAATGAGGAGAAGGATGAGGATGAGAAGGAGACTCACTAATACTAACATCAACACCAATATCAATACTATACCAGCAGAAGACCTAGAGTAAAGAAAGTTAGAAACAATAAAACTTACCACAGGTTAGGTGATTAAAGAGAGGAAAGAAAGGCTAGGAAAAGACTTGTAATTGACCACACTTTTGCTTATTAAGTAAAGTGAAGCAAAGTCATATGATGTGGCTGGCAGAGACTTAGTGAAATTTCAAGTTTTTAGACATTAGAGTTAGGATTAAATGAAAATGAAAGTTGTAGCACTTGTCAAGGTAGTCTATCCATAGTCTCATGTCAATTTTTGATTATGATTTTAATGAGTTATAAGCAAAATACTAGAAAGTGGTATATTTAAGAAAGTTCAGGCAGATAAGTCATGTGACTGATATTTCCTTATTAAGACTAGAAATATAGTGGTTTATAGCCTTTATAGTAACACATATTTTCAGCCTTTACTATATAGCACTATAATGACTATAGTGACTATAGATAGCTATATTATTACTTATATTTAGGCATGTGTCTATAACTTACTATATAGCCCAGGGGATTTTCCTGATGAAGGTCTGTCTAGGCCTTTGTATTCCAGGTAGGGCTTATGGCGAAGATATTGAAGCAAGGTATAAGTAGGCTGCCTATGACTTGAAAATCAAGATACTTAACATAGATACAATTAATTAGGCTATACAAGGCTTTGTGGACATTTTCTTTGGTGATTTTGCAAATAGATAGGATGTTATTGATCTGTGCTTGCTTTTCATATACTTCAGTGAATTAGGTCCATATCAGATGGGACCATCTGATGTGGGCCCATGGGGTATATTGTAGCCATTACAGATGGGTGGGCCAAGGTGTAAGCTGTACTTGATGCAGACAGATGGGCTAGTGGGTGTATGACATAGGGACTAGCTTACACTGGTGGCAAAACACATTGATGAAAATATCAAAAATCCAGCACTCACAAATCCGGCATTCATAGGGGCAAGTCACTTTACCAGAATTCCTAAATCTGGCAATGCCAAATTCCAGCAATTGTACTGGTGGCAAAATAACTTGGTCAAAATACCAAAAATCTGACATTCACACAATTACACTGGTGGCAAAGCTTCTTAGTGAAAATATCAAAAATTCAGCATTCATAATGGTGGCAAAACACATGGCATAAAGTTGAATTTTTGATGCATTGCCACCTATGTGCATTGCTGCCCAAGTGCAATGCCACCAAAGTGCATTGCCACCGCCATGCCATGCTTCCTACCCATTGTCACCAACTTGCTGTTGGCCCACCTATCTTGGCTATCCCAATGGCATGCCACCCCATGCCTTCCCAATGGCATGCTGCCCCAATGCAATGCTACCCCATGCTGCCCCATGCCATCCCAATGGCATGGTGCCCCAATGGCATGTCACTCCAATGCAATGTCACTTTATGCTGCCACAAGGCCTTCAGCCCATCCATCTATATTGTATCATAGTTTACCACTAATTCTAGTACTCAATCATATCTATTGCCCCTTACAGTGTGCAATCAATATACCATTAATTCTAGTCCCTATATCATACACCCACCAGCCTATCCATCTGCATTGGGTACAGCTCACACCTCAGCCCACCCATCTGCAATGGCTATAATATACCCTATGGGCCCACATCGGATGGCCTTGTCTAGTATGTGAAATTGTCCTCTCAGCTGGCCTGTCTAAAATGGACTAATTCACTGAATGGGCTCGCTTACCTCACCTCACTTGAAGCAATGCTATCCCTTGCCTTTAAGGATCCTTTTCTCCCTTGTCGCCCAGTCAAAGTCTTGCCTTAGACCTTCTCTGGTGGACCAACATCCTTAGCCTCCCTATTATTGGTTGCTCCATTTCAAAAGCACATTCACCCCATGACCCAGTGGCATTGTCAGATGCTAGCTCCATGATTGTCCCCAGTGAGTCCAATCTAGCAGACAAGCCTTCCAGAGGAATCTATAGCAACTTGGAACTCCTTCTCTCAATCTTACCAATCCATCCCAACCTTGCTTGATTTATTGTTGACCCATTCATCATCTCCACCAACCCTGCCCTTTATACCCATTGCCTAGTTTGAAATCCCCCCAAAACGCTGAACCACAGGCTCAAATAAATTCCTGAAATTATGAAAATATTTGAGCATGTAGGTGAACCCCTATAGATGACTACATATCGGTATTTTTACATAATTTTAATTTGAGCTCACAATATGCAAAATAATGAAGAAATGGCAACTATAACAGCTATAACAATTATATAGATCAGGTATGTTTTCCTGATGTGCATCATTGACAACAATTTTCTCCACTATCCCAGAACCCTCGTTTCAGACTACAGCTTCTTCTCTAATGATCTCTAAACCATCCAAGATTGTGCCAGACCACGGGAAGGTCAATTCTCGCTTCAATGCCTCACTTCCAGTTCATACACTTTCAATGAAGCCACAGCCATACAGATTAGGCTTAGTACCCTTACCATTGCCACTATGCCCACATTGCATTGCTTGTGATTGCCTCAGGCAATGTTTTCCTTTGCAAAGCAGATCTGCACATGATGCAAAAGGAGCCTTCTTACCCATAATAGAGGAAGATCTTGAGAGAGTTCTTTTAGTCATGAATTCATCCTGGGTGCAAGGTAAGGTAGAAGACATGCAAATCCAATGAATGTCATGTGATGTGACAATAGTGTGACACTATGCAGATAACTCTTGCTGACACTTGCTGATGCTTGCTGCTGTTTGGCTCTACATGCACAGCAGCTAGATGAAAAAATGGATTACTTATTTGCAACTTAATTTCACACTGATCTGAAAAGATGAGATTTTACATTCAATGATTCTCCTAATTATCATCTTGTCATTTGTTGATTATAGGTACTCTACCAATTGCAATCCTTTTTTTTGTACTTTGTCACCTTTTTGTAATGCTTATCATGCAACATTTGTCAGATTTGGATGTCCTCTACCTTACCCAAGAATGTTACAGGTTCATGTTTTTTGTGACATTCGCACCATCCCCAAGACTCAATGCTGTCTAGCAGACACGCTCACTATTCTCACCTTCATCTCCAGTTGCATGGGTTCTTATTCAGGAAAAACACTAGCAAATTATGTTTACGCAGTGCTAGCATAGCACACACAGTGACTATATGGACAACTATGGAAGATGTAGCACAAAGAACTCAAGGCAGCCTTAGATGGCACTATGGTTCTCACACCTTTGACTATTTGGTAAGTCCTTCTTTATTTTCTTTTTTTTTTTTGGTGACTCCCTCTTATAGTCCTCTTCCCTCCTCCTTCTCCTTCTTCCCTTCCTTAATTTTTGCTTTTTTGTGTTTTCACTAAAATGACTAAAATGGCTAGAATAGCTAGAATAGCAAGGTCTTCAGATTTTATTTGACCTTGCATATATAGCTATATAGGCCCATATATGATCAAAATAAACAAAAAATAAAATACAGCTGCAATTATAGCTGTTAAGATTGGCACCTTACCATTGTAGCCATAATGACAATATCCATTTTTCCTGATGCAGAAAGTGCAAAACAATGGGTGGTAGTAGGTAACATTGAAGACTAAAAATCAATAAGTGCAGTGACAATGATGAAACTGGATTTAATTTCAGCCCCAATGAGTTGACAGCAAGAATGAATGCAAACAATGCACACAAATATGCAGCAAATAAGTGGCAACAGTGATAAGTGACAAGCAGTAATAATAATAAGCAGTGGACAAATGAGTGATAGAAGCAGCAACAAGGTGACTATCAGAGGCCATCATATGACTGGTGCTACATAGGTCAAAACCTTCAATGTTTGAAGGTTTGGACCTGTCTAAACCCATTCACCTTAGTACACCATATGCCCAAACCTGAACTTATTAATAGGTTTGGTTCAGGGATATGCTGGACCTTGGACTGACATTCTGGTCTGGTCCAGGAAAGTTCAGGTTCAAACTTTCATGCTGAACCAGACTTTGGCAGCACTAGGAGCACCCAGTGCACCTTCTACCATCTAAGGGTCAGAGAGCAGGTCACTAGTCAGGGGTTTGGCCCTCTGACTACTATATCAGAAAAAACACTATTTCTTTTTGTAACATAAAGAGTAATAGTTGTATCACAAATACTTCCCAAAGCTCTCATAGCTATATACTACCAAAAGACAAGTGCCCATTTTTTTGTAACACAAAGAGTACTAGTTGTGTTATAAAGAGTAACAAATATCTATAAGTATTTTAGGCTGTGACAGTAGCTTTATTTTTCTAGATACTATGTGTCTCTGATTAATTTATAACTATTGTGGCTCTCAGTAATAATATCATTCCAGTGATTCAAAGAGCAAAAGTAGAGAATGTGAGACACATAAAGTGCATTTAGAAACAATTAAAAACAAGGTATTACAAAGAGCACATAAAGAAACTAGGCTCAACTGAATCCTCTAGAGCATCACAATCCACATCAATAACTGGCTTATTAGCTCCATTGCTATATGATCTGACCCACTCTCTACATGATGAAGCAGATAGCTCATATTGCAGTCTTCACTATAGACTAAGGTCGATAGGGTAGAGAGTGGCAAAAGACAAGACATTGCTCACAGAACTTGCTGGCACATCAGTGATAGCTCAAGTCTAGTGACAAATGTGTCATCACAAGTCCAGGTACTCTCAACACCCAGTTCAAGAGCACTAGCATCACAGCTCACACTGCTCAATAGAGACAGGGAGTTAGATGTTGCACCTTTTGTACTTCTAGAAGTTTTTGGCATAGTTGAAAGAGATAGAGAAGGGTTGTTGGGTTAGAGGGTGATCAAGTCTCATCACTGGCAGCTGTAGCTTTTAAGAGAGTAGATAAAGCTTCATTAGCAAACTAGTGATGTGTGTGGGTGCTTGTACAAAATTGTATAATAATGTCCTTTTTTGTAGGAAGTATCAAGTAGATTCAAGTTATAGAATACAGGGTAGTTATATAGGGTTTATATAAGATACAAGATTGCTCCACAGACCAGGCTGAGAATGGTAATCAATGGAAGTATAGACAGTGATGGAATGTAATAGAAGATCATAGGATATCAAGGAAGAGTGATGATGGGCAAGAGAAGCAATGGAATGTGCTATGAGAGTAATGACTTGGCTAGTATTCAAGAGAACAAAGACAAGAAGTATATGAAGTATCAAAGAAGACAAAGGCTCCAAAGATGAAGTGCTTTGAAGAACAAGTTATATTGAGTAAAAGGCTAAGTAGATTCAAGTTAACTAACAACAAGTATGCTACTATGTATAGTAGAGTAATAGTATGCATGGACCAAGTTGAATTGGGTAAGTATAAGAAGACAGGTTCCAAGTGCAGTGAGTAGACGAGCTCAGTGAACTATAATGAAGTTACTTTATTAGATAGGTACCTCCAGCAAGTAGACGAGCTGCAGTATGTTAGCTAACTAAGACAATATGAGAGCAACACAATACTAACCTCAGTGAACTATAACAAAGTCACTGAGGAAGAGACTAGTTTGATGAAGTGAAAATAGTAAGTGATTAAGTAATACGGGTGTCAATGATAGCGAGAGTTTGATATAATGACACTGCCCCTCAAACCAAGCGAAGTCCAAGCATATGCTCTACAAAAAATGACTTGTCTTTTTTTGTCTTTTTTTGCTTTTTTTGAGCCTTTTTGCATATTACGAGCTCAAATCTGAATTACGTAAAAATACCGATATGTAGGCCACTAGAATATGTCTT
>Ga0153976_1000525_pt1 | contig 13236 bp, 11 predicted proteins | sample TSGA060MetaG_FD_104717 | JGI IMG/M metagenome (GOLD analysis project Ga0153976, IMG submission 104717) | Attine ant fungus gardens microbial communities from Georgia, USA - TSGA060 MetaG | ecosystem: Host-associated > Fungi > Mycelium > Unclassified | place: USA: Georgia, Yuchi Wildlife... | reverse complement strand
ACTCGACAAACGAAGCAAAATTGGTTTTTCTTCCAAGACTCAGTGCTCAGCGTTCGAACGTTCAACCCTCGTTGCCATTTTGCTCGAGAATGGTATCTACGCATACTAACAATGAAGGCTCGCAGGAGCCAGCACCCATCACACCTGGAGGGACGTACACAATTCAAGTGAATTTTCCGCAGCAGTTCGCACAAGCTTCCCATGTTGCTGACTCATCAAATTTTATTGCAGACCGTCTCGGTTGGGTGCAAAATTTACATACGCCGCCCAACGCCAGATGGCGGGGAGGAAGAGCGTCTGGCAGAAATATTATCAATTCGTGATAAACCAGTGAACTCGTATGCTTTAGCGTCAGCACGACGCACGAAGACCCGAAGTGGAGTGAAAGAGGAAGAGGAGGAAGCGCTCGATAAACCTGAAGACAAGTGGGAGTACTTCGTTCACTGGGACCAATTTAACAAGCGTTTGGACGATTGGGTGACGGGTTCACGGCTCGTATTGAGTAGGGACCTCGAATGGCCCCGTCCAAAACCACTGCCGGGCAAAAAAGCCGGACCTAGTTCGCTGCAGAAAGCTCCGGGCAAAGCACCTCGCTCTCAGTCGCTATTGAAGAAAGCGACGTCAAATGCGGCTGCGGCTGCTTCACCCACATCTGCTTCGACACCTGGTCGATCTGCGTTTCCTTCACCATCCCCCGCCCCGTCGTTGAAGCGGAAGTTAACCGATGAAGAAGAGGAAGAAGAGGAAGAAGAAATAGAAGGGGATGACATAGACGCTGAAGGCGAGATGGATGTCGATGGCGAAGGGGACACCTTCGAACTTAACGTTAACGGTGCACCACCAGAGGCGCCCGCTCCTCTCTCTGCATTCAGCAAAGAACAAGAAATCGAGAAACTACGCACATCTGGTTCAATGACGCAGTCGATATCAGAAATTGCGCGGGTGAAAAATTTAAACCGTTTGCAGATGGGCAAGCACGAGGTCGAAGCGTGGTACTTCAGTCCTTATCCAAAGGAATACGCGCATCTACCTGTGTTGTACATCTGCGAGTTCTGTCTGTCATATTTTCCGTCCCCCATGATGCTCTCGCGTCACCGACAACGTTGTACACTATTTCATCCGCCAGGAAACGAGATCTACCGCCATCAAGATATATCGTGTTTCGAACTTGATGGGAAGCGGCAATTAACCTGGTGTCGAAACCTCAGTTTACTGTCCAAATGCTTTCTCGACCAGTAAGTATCGTCCTCAACCACCTGGATCAAAGATTTGACTATGAATTACAGCAAAACGTTGTACTATGACGTGACGCCATTTATGTATTATGTCATGGTGTGTAGCATCCGAATAGTCTGTTGTCCTCGACTGATCAGACTGTCTCAGTGTCAACGAGATTCATCAGGCTGCCATATCATCGGCTACTTTTCAAAAGAGAAGGAATCAGCGGAGAATTACAATGTCGCATGTATCTTGACGCTACCACAGCATCAGCGTCACGGTTATGGCAAGCTACTCATCGAATTTTCTTACGAACTCAGCAAGAAAGAGGGAAAACTCGGTAGCCCCGAAAAGCCCCTTAGTGATCTAGGCTTGCTCAGCTACCGTGCATATTGGGCAGAGGTCATTGTGGAATTGCTTATCAATACCACGGACGAGTTGAGCATCGACGATATTGCACAGAAGACATCTATCACCCATGCGGACATAATGAATACGTAAGTGGAACAACTAGATTTGCTGGAGTTGTATCTTGAAATGAATTGCTTGCAGGTGCACAACGTTGCAGTTATTTAAACACTACAAAGGGCAGCATATCATTTGCCTCTCGGAAGCCGTTTTGGAGAAACACGAGAAAGTCCGAAACAAGCGTAGACGTCGGATTTATCCAGAGCATTTGATCTGGAAGCCACCCGTCTTCACCAGAGATCAGCTGCGGTTTTACTGATCACTTACTTCACACATACCCCCTTGCCCGAGGAGATTTCTTGTTTGTATTTTTTCGTTAATACCCATGTAGTTTTAGAGGGTGATCGACGTCATGTACACGGTGCGAAAGTAGTTTTAGCGTCAATTTGAAAAAGAGTGGGTCAATCATCACTGTGTCCCTGCTCGTCGACGCAAGACAGTGCCCTCATCCAAAGTATTACGTGTGTGCTTAAATTCCATCACTCCACCTTCTCTGGACAGCTTATCGCCGAGTAAAACCGGCGATGATGGCTGAGACGGGGTAGGGGACAAAACGCCAACGCTGGATAGTTGTAAATCCTCCTCCCCTGCGAAGAAAGCCTGGGGCTTCATTTCCTCCTGTACACCTGCATTCCACATCTCGGCATTATGTCCCCGATGTGTCTGGGACGCATGACGGGCTAGTTCCGCGGGAGGAGATTCCTCGGAAGACACATCTTCAACGAGGATCGAGGGCGTATCTTCAGCGGTCACAACGGGTTGGTCGCTTGTCGATGCTTTTACATCGTCAACGATACCGAGAGTGCGGGCGATCACGTAGGAGGTAATATCCTAGCAAAGGAAAACAAAATAAGCGAGAATATTGCGGTCCGACTAAAAGGCTGGATACGTACGACCAATGTTAGGATCAAGACTGGCAAAATGAGCAGGAAGGCCAATACGCGAAATGAATATGCGACCTTGGTGACCCATGAGGTGGGATGTGGGCTCCACAGATATTTCACGTATGCATGCCAAATGAAACCTGGGGTGAAAGACAAAGAGGAGAGTGGGCTGTAGCTCATTCTAGCTGTGGAGAGGCTGAGGTTCTGGAAGGGGGTCACAAAAGAACGTTGCCAAGTTTACGCCCAGGGCGGCGTAGTACTACTAGATGGTTGTTTTGACCCGATACAACGAAACCCCGGTTCCGTTTGCGTGTAGAACGTTGATAGGTGGGTGTACAGCTGCTAATATGATAGAACGTAACGTATGAAATACTAGAAATTGTTGTATCCGTAGATCTGATAAGAAATCGATTAAAATGATTGTTAGAGCGCTGGTGAGCAGAATAACAAAACAACCCAAGGGGGCACTACAATCATTGTTGTTCCACGGCGTTTCCCGTAAACCACATATGGGTCGGACGGGAGATAGAAAAGATCCATAGAATTTCTTCTAATACAAGAGGGGCTACATTCTATCTGAACTTAGGCGGGTCCATAGTGTACAGATGGCAACTATCAAGTCAACTAACATTTTCAAAGCATCAAAGAATGGCGAAATTATAGAGATATATCCAATCAGGCAGACCAGGCCAACGCAAGCCAAAGATGTACCCATAAATACAATCAAGGAAACATAATAGATGAGGGGAACACAACACCATCTGGCCGTATCATGATAATCGGTCGGCGCTTCGCAACTTGGTTTTCCGGAGGTAGGCAGCCCAACACCTCGGTGCACCGCACCTCTACATAGGGTGATGGGTCTGAACCGAAGAAGATGTGTATTGGATCTGCCTTGTTGAAGTTCTCTCCATAGACAGTCAGCATTTTCGATATGTGGGGGTTGGGCTTCGACAGGACGCCCCGAGATTGTGCCCCGTGAGACTTCGGTGCCTCTGCTGCACGGTCAGGAGGAAGATATTTCACTACGCCTGGGAATGGGGTGACTGGCTTTGAGGGGATGGGGAATGATCCTGTCTGAGGTGCATTTTGATTGTCGAACAAGACCGGGGGTACGTAAAAGTTGTACCGCACTTGGTCTAAACAAAGCCACATGTTAGTCAGAGTATGGACAACGAATAATAGTAAACTGCGCAGTACCTGTGCCAACAATAGTCCACACACTTGTCTCACCGATGTCAACTTGCCAAAGTGCACCCGATGATGCGCCGGCGTCGCCGGATGAACCGCGCCGCCCAGAAGAAGCAGATCCAGCGGAAGTTGGTCGCCGTCGCCCCTTGGGCCCCGGGTTTTTGCTGACCCCGGCACTTGACGTGGAACGCTTTCCTTTCTTGACGCGCCCGCCGTCATTCAAGAAATCATTTGATGATGAGGGTGATGCTGGCTCGCTTGCAGTAGTCTGCCCGAAATAATCGGCACCTGACATAGATGCTGGCGTGGATACAACCGGTGATCCAGGCAGGATAGGCGAAGTTGATCCTGCATTTGGTGGGTTGTTCCACTGGCGACCCTCAATAGGACGGTAAGTGTTAACTTTTTCGCCCATGCACGACAGGAAGGCGCCCGTTATGCCAGGTGTCCCAGGTTCGGGCATGCCTTTTGTTGGGTCATAGACCTCAAATGCAATCTTGTGAAGCTGAGAGACCGGATCACCGCACACTTCGCCAGGCGAGCAGTAGTGATCTGCAACACCCTTGGCACCTTCCTGAAGGCCTCCTCCCACCACTGTCGTCTGATGATCTACTTTGCGGATAATCAAGACGGGGGAGACAACGCCCGAGACCAGACACTGTAGCACCACGGTCTGGTTATAGTAAATTGGTATTTGGCTACCGTTGTTAGTGAAGGAAATGGCATTCGGTGGGGGTGAAGGATAGTCGGGTTGAGGAGGAGGTGGTGGTGGGGTATCAATACTGCCAGCTGGCTTGTTTACGTCAACAATATACATCACAAATGGATCTAGAAAAAAAGAAGTGTTAGCTAAAACAAAACAAAAAAAGTTAGTCAAAACTAACCCCAGCTAGCTGTACGCGCAATGAATGATGGTGTGCTGGATCTTGCCCGAGTATCAATTCCCATCAAGGGTGCCCCGTCTGAACCCTTGAAAGAGGAACCAGAACCAGAAACGCAAAGATACTTCGTTGACACCGTCTGGGACCGCAAACGATGGAAAAGCGAAATTGTTGAGCCGTGGTTTATACACACTAAAGAAATGCTCTGTCAAGAATCATCATGAGCTAAGCGTATATACGCACGCTCAAGATTTTTCGCGCTCTGTCTTTTTTTGCTGGGCTTAGAGATGACCTTGATTGGACGACTTGGGAATGTCCCAATAATCCGCTCAGGCTCATCATCTGAAGACGGTGCAGTGATTTTCACTAGTGCTTCAACTTTCTTCTTCTTTTCATCGACGTCAGATATGAAGAGTTGTTTTCCAACGCAGCGACCGATATATGTCGTGCCCGTCGGTGCATCGTTCACATCAAAAATCTTTCCAGAGGCAGATGTCCACTCGATGGAACCCTCCTGAGGGACAGGTTCGCCCGAGATGCAGACAGTCACGCGGGGTGGACAGAGCTTCGGCTCCTCCCCGCGGCGCACAACATCAGTCCACCATGAGTTGCCAATCATAATCGCAGTCGGTGGAGGGCAAAGGAATCGCTTCTCAGTGCCGTATGATTTTTGTGCAACTCTGCTGGACATGACGATAACTGTGCGCTCACCAAACGCGAGGCGATTTGGCGTTCGTACGTACTGGTCGAGGTAAGGTCTGATTAAAAAGGCGTTAGATCGAAAAAAATGTATGTAACGGGAATAATGATTACCGAATGAAGGCCTGAAGGTCGTTTGAGCCGCCCATTCCAGGGTGCCCATTTCTCATACTCGGAAACCCGTCCCCAATGCCAGGCATGCGGAGAGACATGTCAGCGTGAGGGTTTCCGAGGTACTGGATGTCGTCATAGCCAGGAAGGCCAGAATCAGGACGGAACGAATGCGTCGCTTGCGGAGCAACACCACGGAACATGTCAGGGCTGTGTCCCATATGTGAGGGGACTGAAGGAGGGAGGCCAGAATGGGAGAAGCGACTTTCGGGTTGGAAGCGCATTCGGTCTTGGAATGGCTGCAGGGCCGACGGGGGATAAGCTGCGCCGTTCATGCCATAATGATCCTCAGAAAACTCGCTGTGGTATGCAGCTCCGCCAACACCGGAGACGCGACGATCGGTTAGGATTTCCGGGTATGCATGGCCGTTTGAAAAGTCTTTTTGGTGACCATTTATACTCATAGAATGAGGAAAGACTGGGGATTGTTGAATGCCATTCATCGCGTCATTGGGAGTTAATGGAGAGACCTTGCCGCTCGAGTAAGACACATTGCTCATTATGTCGTAAGAATTGCTGGCAGAGCCAAATGACGGTACGGAATCACTAAAAGTGGGATGAGAATATACGCCGTCTGGGCTCATGGAATAGGCGGGGCCAAGAGATGACGAAGAAGAAGAATTGGCGCGGTACCGCTGGGAGGCGAAAGAGTTATTATTGTTTGAAAAGAGGTCGTAGGAGGGGTGATCGGAGACCTCTCGAGCAGACTCTGTATGATCAAAGTTATGTTGAGGGATTGTTTGTGACAAATGATGGGAAGGAGAGTTGTCTACTGTCTGTAGCGAGTTGAAGGCCTGGTCGAGTTCGGCCTGGTTATAGAGGGTCTGGTGTGACGCGGTAGCGAAATCCATCGCTCCTACTGATTGTTGACGGGGTATTGTGGTATCGAAAAGATGAGGACCAGGTTTGAAGAAATGATGATGGTCAGAAGGAAGACGGGGGACAACTGTTTCGTCAGAGGTAATAAGCTGTGATCGGTTGTCGGGATTTGCCGTCGCTGTCATCACGGAAACCCAAGTGGCAGTTTGAGCCATGAATCTTATAAACGTTTATGAACGGGTCCGTACAGTAGGTTTATCAAGCTTATCGGGGCGCGGTAAAATGAGTCTTGTTGTAATCTTCAATTATCCCAATCGGCCTCAGCCTCATCAAAATCACTGAAGCAGTGAAACAACTAACCTGTTTCTATTGATTCTGTCCGTTGATACGGAATAATGATGACCTTTCCAGCAGATATGATGTCAAATTATATGACAAACACAGTGCGCCAAGGTTAGGTTACGATTCCTCGATTGGAGGCGCGAAGGGGGAGTAAACAACGTCGTTAGCGCTGCTAAGTTTGCCGGCTGCCAAGTGTGTTCAAGGTTGTGGTAGGCGACGGCACGCTAGTGTTCAGGACGGACGGGATCACGTCTAGTGGTAACGTCACAGACGAGCTCGAAACTAGAAGGTGCAACAAAAGGAATCATATCCAGCGGTGTGCCGTTGCTTTTATAGACCTCTTAGGCTGACATGAAACTTTAATTGCGGCAAGGCAACAATTCACGAAAGACATTTCGCGAACACCGCGGTCAATCTGATTCATCAAAAAAAAAGGTTCCGGGTTTCTTTCCTATCACTGCGTTCCTTCTGAATGAATCGACTTGACAAGTCCAAACAATGAATGATCTCTCGATTCGATCTCGTTGCCCTTCTCGTGCCTACTCAACTCCTTCTTCTTCGACCTATCGGCGCGCTTGTATATTTCTGGTAGACCATCCGCCCCGACTTCTCATCCGTCTCTTCCGATTGGATCTCTCTCGACCTTGTGGCATTGACTCTTCAGTGTCGCACGCGGCGGAAATACAGCATCCATCACGTATCGTTTTTAGATCTCACCTATTTCCAAACCACCCTTCGGTTTCTTCCGCCTACCTGAGGTACGATACTTACTGGGTATGGCAGTTCCATCAAAACATTCTCAATTTAGGTTGCCATGATAAAGGATAGACGCCTTAGTGGCTTTCATCTTAACAGTTGACGACTCTCAGGATTTGCTCAGAATGCTGCGTTTGGTCCTTGGGCACCGGATTTGGGTCAAGTTTATGCTCACAACCGAGGCAGGGCTTTCTACCGATCACAACAACACTTGCTTTCATGCTTCAGGAAAGCTTCGAGCGCCAACATAAAATACCAACGGAAGGTTTTACGGACCAAATCAACGTCTGTAAAAAGCTGTAAAAGTCCAACAAGTTGACGTCGGCTAAGATATTATGATATTCTGACAATACGCGAGCCGGCGGATGCATATACTTGATAAGTATACAGAGAATAAATCGTAGGGGTTAGTATCGCTGGCTTGCTCGTAATTTACCATAGAGAGAAGCTGAAGCCTCATGCGTCGTGTCTGCTTGAACAGCGTCGTTAATAATTAATACTGAGATGATTTGGTTGTGTGCAGTATTATATCGAGCGTTCAGTTGTTCACCATATGTCATACCACTCTTTTGTCATGACACCCCGTCAATATTAATGTGATCGCGCATCTCCAGGATCCACGGTAACGGCTATTTACCTTTTCCTTCGAACCGATACTAAATGGGCCTGGAGAGCCTTTGCGGAAGCCAAGTACGTACTACAGTACATCCCCTTAGTGAGGCAAACGAGGGCAGGGCGCGAGGGGTTAGTGCAAGCGAGATCATTCTTTTGGGCTGGCTTATCGAGGGTATCGTAAATAGCTCGTAAATTTAGAATAATAACATTATTGTTTTGACCAGCTTGATCGCTAACCCCTTCCCTTTACTCGATTACTCTGTCCAATAGACGCAAGCAGCATTTCCATACGTCTTGGTTCCACCCTGGTCCACCTTAGGGTCATCCTGAGATCTTGAGATAAGCTCGTGGTAAAAAAACATTTCCACCATCTGAAGACATACAAGATTATAGTTGTAGAGCAGTAGGAATGGAGTGTGAACAATTCGGAATTATTAATACTTAGACTCGCCTTAGGGAAAAAGATAATAGGGCTAGTACGGGCTAGCACTTTCTATCGCTCGCTTCTTAGTTTTTGATGCGCGACCACGCTGCCTCTTGATCTTAAAAGTGCCAAGAGATATTTATTCCTCTTGCAAGGTCATTGCGTAGGGGGCCGGTCAACATGTCATTTTGCAGGCATCAGGGTCCGATTTGCACCGCATCCGAACGGCCGCAGTGACTAGCGAGATGGAAACCAGTGAGCGATATTATAAATTATAGCGCTGCACATAGAGGATAAGTAATAAAATAAAATAAAATAACTTCGCGTGTCCCGCAACCTAGCTCTGCACTCCAAGTCGGGGTGGTCGTTTTTCTTGCAGGGGAAGTGGGGTACAGTTAGGTTTCCTCACACCCCGCTAGGATTTGCTCCACCTGCTATGTAGGGACTGCAAACCATATGACTTCTTGATGAGGATTACAGAGCAAGACTCGTGACCCGGCCAAAAATGGCTCGTTTAAATAATGTCGTTATCCTAAAAGGTAGCTACTTAGCACATGCCAAATATGCCTAAGGCACAGTCTTCTAAGTAATACGTCCTTCCTTACATGAAAGAGTCTATCTGACTGGGCGCCGAACACGAGTTGTAACAGGCCCCGCGGGAGCTGTAGATTAAACCATTCGATCAGCAACTCGCCACAAGGATGAACAAATTTCGGACGAACATCAAATCTGGGCAGTTATGTATTCATACTCCCTGAGGCATGACAAGTTGTCGACCACCCTCGTTTTCATCTCATACCCTTACGTTGAGCATAGTGTTACGCCATCGCGTCGAGCACGACATTTAGAAGGCTTAGCCTGCACAGCCTCATTTACGAAGTTGCATCACAGCGGCAAGGGACCTAACAGGGGCAATGATACATGTCGCCTCGGACCCCGCGCAAAGAATTGTCAGAGATGAATTTAGCCAATGGACGATGACGAAATTTGAGCGCTATAGGCTACGCCAGGCAGGCTTGACATGATGCTGTTACAGAAGCTGGTCCAGATAGAGTAGCTGGACTAGAAAGGAACAGATGGAGTAGCGTAAATCCCAAGGTAGTTGGCATACGTGACACTTGTCTCATTCGAAGGCGCGAATGACGATAGATAATGAATTTGACAGGTGCACAAGAGCGCGAGGTGGTAATGAGAATAATTTGGCATGTCAAATGAGAAGAATTCTGAATGTAAAGTGAGAAAAAAAACCTGAATGTCAGTTGCGGTCCTCCAGAGGAGTTTAAACGTTATCGGCAGCCGTCAGATTGTGAAACTAAGTGCCTGAATAACCAGATTTTGTAAGCCAGACACATCGTGAAGTAGGGATCACGCACTTGGAACTACTGAAAACGCAGATCGACGAGGCGGTGTACGCCAGCTGTGCATGGAAGGGATTGACCGTGTCAAACGCATGTTGCCCTTGCTGTTGCCATGCTGTCGTGATCAGCGGAAGTGGGAACACCGGATAGTTGATGAGATGCAAGGAAATAGACACCAAGAATATGAAAAGGATGACAAGATGTAAGGGGTCCAACGCACAGAATGCGACCCCTCAGCAGTGAACGGCGTCCGATAGCCAACGGATCGCATGAAGGTGACAAAGGTGACAACCAACTAGAGGTTGAATAGACTCGGAGGCTCTGCAATGATTGGAAATTTTGATTGTGCAGAAATACAAGCATCCTGAAGATCTAGTTTGAATTGTGTTGAAGAAGATGGCGGGTATAACAAGGAAGGCAGCGTAGGGGGATCAATTAGATGCAGTTCGCACCGCGGGAGGGAGGGGGAGGGGGGTTTAACGGCATTCGCTTGTAGGAGGGACAAGTTGGTTGATTTGCCAGATTCGGATGAGTGGCGGTGACGGAAAATTGGGGATGTCGCTGCACTTGCTGGCGGTCGTTAACGCAGTCGTGTGGGTCATCGACCGCAACCATAAGTTGAACTATTGCCCGAGCTCGCCGTCATACTGCAAGCATTCCTCGAGCTCGCTGTTCGACATAGGCTATAAGCTCGGTCAAACCGGTACCATCGCGATATCTTGTACTTTTCTCATCTGTGACCTTGACGTATCGAACTGGTTTCGATTCGTCAACAATGTCAGGTCCCTCCTATGAGTTCAACACTCCTCGCACGCGACCCCCTCCGCCCCCTCTGCGCCTTCAGAAATCCCAAAATTCTGCATTGACTAGTGCGCACTCAACCTCGCAAACACTCCTTTATGATCTTCCTCCTTCAACTTCGACTCTTTCCCCTCCTGCAAGTCCAGCTATGAAACCTAATGTTATATCACCCTCCTCTCCTTCATTAAGACCCAGAGGGCGTAGAAATGGTAATGGTCACCCTGGGCCACCCCCACCACCGACATCTCGAAATAGATCGATCACTCCTCTCGGGGTTTCTCGCAGCGAGCTCGAGAGCTTTGCTGAACTCTGTCGTGCCTGGTACGCCTTTGTTCGTGGGCACTCCCCCCCCCTCTCCTCTTTCCCCTCCTCAATTATAATTCATGTTACTAGGTACTTCAACCAAGATGAAGCCTCCGGCCGACAAGTTACCCAGATATTAGCAAATTTGCCTTCCGCACAACGAGCACCATTTTCACGCCTCCAGGCATCCATCCGCTCTGCTTACCATGCGAACGTCAATGCCCGTCGACATGCGGAATTTCAGGCACATCTTAACGCAACTCAGCCTGGTGGATCGCTATTGCCTCATTCTCGGGCAAATCCAAATGGTCCAGTGGCACAGAAGGAACGCTTTGATCGATTAGATAGATTTGTTAAGACATGGTGCACAATGGGCATGCCTGGAACTAAACCGTTCTTCGAGGCTTTGTGGGCAGTCATGCGACTTCAAGTCGTCCCAGAGCATCTTGGCGGTGCAGGGGCAAATCGGCTACACTGGGAATTTGATGATGCCGTTTTCAAGGAGTCTGCGTAAGTATCCGAAGCCCCGTGCCTAATGACTTCTCACTTACCCTTCTCTCACGGCACAGTGGGAAAGACTTCATGCTCGATGCCATCGATGTTCTCAAAGGAGTATGTTGATATTGTTCGGTTGGTTGCCAATGCACTTACCCAGTCTTTCAGGTGTTGGCCTTTGAAGAAGTCTCATCCTCAAAGCACAGAACTGGTTGTCCGTCTTACCAGCCACCACCTGCTCACTCGCGTTCCCGCTCCCAACCCTTGTCGGCTCATCGCAATGCAAATGCTGCACCTATTGCTATGACTACCCAAGCAAAACGCGCACGAGCTCCGAGTGACCCATTTTTAGACATGCCTGCTCTCTCACACTCACTCCCATCTGCATCTTCTCAATCGTCTGGGGCTACGATCCCTTCTTCTGATATACCCGAAGCCTACCCCACTTCCGCTGTACCGCATGGTCAAGATACCGAAGACGAGCTATTACCTCCGCTTCGCTCAGAGATCAGTGCAGAAGTTCCTGAAGATTACTTGCGTATCTGGACCTCTCCAGATCTTCCCAATGCAGAGTTGTTGTCATTACTAACTGTATTTCCGCCATTCATCACCCGACGTGCTCTCCCGCGTTTCTCTGTGCCTCCGAATACTGCCACCGATATCGAGGAGGGCGAGGGAGGGAGAGGAGAGGGCACAGAGATTCACTTCGGCACCGGGTCGATGTGGCTTAGCTCTAAGTCACGCAGCGATGGTTGGCGCGGAGACTGGTGGACCAGATTCGTCCTATGGTGGCGAAGATTGTTCTGCTAGTATGCTTTTTTAACCTTCGCGCGACACGACACATTGGACATATGTATCACTCCTTGTTTATCATTTTCCATATACCAACGAACACTTACTATTCACAGACACTATTCCTTTCGGAATGGAAGCACAGACTGTCAGCTAAGTATATCATCATTGCTATACATGTGTTTTGCGTTATACAAGGCATGGACATCCTTCAAGTTCTAACCGTTGAACCGCTCCCGTCGTTTCATTAATTTCGGGGTGATCGCCTGCTCGTAAGCGCCAAGTACCTGGTCAAGATTTCATTAAGCGCTTGTTTTGAGATATCCGCAAGCCATAGTAGGAAGATACCGTTTCTGGTTGACAGCTGAGTTTCCTCGAACACTTGCAACAGTGCTAGACTGACACATGAACGTAAAGACAAACTCATTGTATCGAATTCTATCATAATTTTCTTTCCCTGAGTGACACTTTGTTTAGACTACTTGCTAGAGCTTTAGCCCATCTGTCAGACCATGGGAGACCATCAATATGTCGACATGCCCGATTTTCGATGTTCAAGATAACGTACCGAGTTATCGGGAGGCGCTTCGTTTTCTAGATTAACAGAAGGATTTGGATAGACTTCGCTTATACACAGAGGGACAGGCTGTCATTGGGCCAGTTGTTTCCACGCAGTTTAACGTGATTCGAGAGCCTGACATATACAATACATCCGCAGGGGGTTACAAACTCTCCTTAACAAATCTACCCTTGTCAAAGGGTCAAATGCTGACTTGTATGTATCTTATCATAGCACCGGGTCTAACACTCAACAGGATTCCTTTGCCCTGACAACCTAGACTATTGAACGTTCATTTTTTTTCGACGCACTCTCATCTGTCACCACATGGCAACTTTTAATAATACATCGTGAGCGATGTGCCTCCTGGCAGATCAGAGGGGTCGTTATCTCTGAATTTAAAGGTGAACAATAGAGTTCTGGTTCAGCGGTGATAGCCTACCTTCGTCCACGTGAATTT
>Ga0153976_1000521_pt1 | contig 13274 bp, 14 predicted proteins | sample TSGA060MetaG_FD_104717 | JGI IMG/M metagenome (GOLD analysis project Ga0153976, IMG submission 104717) | Attine ant fungus gardens microbial communities from Georgia, USA - TSGA060 MetaG | ecosystem: Host-associated > Fungi > Mycelium > Unclassified | place: USA: Georgia, Yuchi Wildlife... | reverse complement strand
GTGGAATAGCTTGTCGTGGTAGATGATGTTTTAGTCGTCTGCTTCGTGGACGTGGAGGTAGGCGTTGGCGTTGACTCTGGCGTCCACACGGAACTCGAAGTTGTGGTAGGTTGGTCGGAGCCATCATTGAACCACCATGATCCGTAAATGACGCCATCATCTGCAGAGGCGAAGTAATCGAAAAGACCGGTAGAGAAATCAAGTCCGCCGTACGGGCACCCCATGCACTGTGAAAAAAAGGCGTGAATAAGAACAAAGCCTTGAGTTGTAATTGGCGCACCTCATCCATAATGGTAGCCTGGGCGGTTTTTCCACCGTAGGTGATGGTGATAGACTTGAAACACTGCGGACCCGGGGATCCTCCGCCATACTGGGCGGCATTGAGGGCGACGATCTCATCACAAAATGAGTATGGACATCAAATATAGGTGGCATGGACATACGAAATCGCCGGGTGAATTGTTTTGCCCACAGGCACCCCTTGAAAACGAAAGCAGGTCATTAGCTGAACGAGTGGTTTTGCATGGCAGGCTCACATGCCAACGTCATAGTAGGTGAAACGCGAGTTATCAAAACTACGTTTGTGGAGGTTGACGTCGCTCCGCGCCCGCTGGGCTAATTCTTGATGGCCGTCACGCCGGAGGCGGCCATGCGTGCCGCCAGAGGTGAAGGGAAGGATCGTCGAAACGAAGACAAAAATCATCGACACTAGCATTGGAAATCCGGATGACCGAGGATGAATAGATAGAAGTAAGGATATAACGTCGGCTAGGAATGGAGGCTGTTTCTTATGGCTAATGAGGGTATGCACAAGAGAGTGTAGACTATGTATGGCGAGCTGCAGAAAGTGATAAGTAAAATAAAGAAAAAGTGCAAGTGAAAATGGCAGCTAGGCTGAGTGAACGTTTTGAACAGCCGCCAAACAATAAGTAATAGCTAACGGAATGTCTTGGCGATTCAGAACGTGGTCATTGACATCCATGATTGGCATGCATTACCTGGTCATCGTGCCCCTCCGAACGACGACAAGGATGCGAAGTTGCCAACACGCAGGATCGTCGTCCATAAGGAGAATAGATATGGGAGTAATATCATAAAGAGGCCGTGTGGGGTTGGGCAACCGGATCAGAGCACTAATTTAGCGTGACATAACCAACGATTACATTTAACAATGTCAATGTCCATGAAAACTTTCTATTGATACAATGCATGCTAATCAAACTTCAGCAAATGTTCCCCCCTCCCAAGCACTACGTCTTCTCCGTCCAGATCCTCATCCGGTATCTCCGGGTAGTCATTATCATCCTCGTAGTCATCATCGTCACAAAAATCGTGCAAGTCCTGTAAGTGAGGACTCGCCGGTAAGAGTTCAATCGAGGAGGTGGAGGCTGCCACCTCCTCCCAAAGACATCTCTCATCTTCATCTATACCGCTGGACGGAGAGATTAACGGCGACCCCGTGATGAACGTTACGGGACTGGTCAGCAAGCTGAGAGCATGCTGACGTTTCTGGCGATACAGGCTGACCAGCAGCCGCTTGCCTATTGTATCGCGTTTGCATTCCTGGCAGTGCGAGCACTCCAAATCTATTACGCACGGCTGGTAGAGATCGCAGATACTGTATAACAAAGAAACAAGTGTACATGAGAACTGCGTGATATGTGCGTACGTGAAAGTACCCTCACTTTCTGACTCGCAGCTCGGACCGTGTGGTAAATCGCTTTGATAACTTTTTGGTTTTCGAAGGCAAATATCGCTGGTAGGTTGGATCGGAAGTTAGGGAGGGGCTCGGCGGTGGATTTCGAAGGGGGCCAAGAGGAGAAAAAACCTTTGAAGCATGTTTATTGTGGACGGCTTGTTGCAGTAAGCGATGGAATTCCTCCGTAGTGATTGGTGAATCAAATGTGAATGTCTCCGGTGCGTCACCAGTGGGTGAATGTGGATTTCCCAAGAGATGGGTATTGTTGAGATTACGCCAGGTACTGTTAGACTTGAGCCGGGGCGGAGGTCTACCATCTGCCTTGCTTAAGGGAAGTTCTGCAGGAGGCAATGATTTGGACCTTCGCGGTGTCATTGACACCACTCTACTTCGTTCGGCACCTATTGGAGGAACAACTTTGGAAGATTCATCGGCACGCAGTGGCTGACTGTCTGAGGCCAGTGACAATGACCAGGAGCGGCGTCTAGTTACATCAGATTCGGAACCTCTACGCTTTGCAGGTCCTGGTGGAGGAGAATCGAAAGTTAAATTACGGTCGTCCAGAAGGCCGTAAATAGTTCGCGCAGGTTGGTCAGATGATGCTTCAGCCTTCCAAAGCTCACCAGGGGGGCACCGTACATAAGGCATGAAGGATGAGCGCGGTCTTATTGACTGCGTCATCTTGTCTACATCCCACCCACGGGACATCCTGCATTCTGGCGATCGACTCCTCGATGGTGGTGGCCACGCAAGTGCGGATCCAGCCGCTGAGGCGCGACATGATTCCCGTGCATCGGAACTACACCTATCACTACGGACAAGTTGTGAGCGTACACTGCGATTAGTTCCTGTTGTACTATCAGCATTGCCACTCTGCACAGCAGGCGGCCACGAGCATATGGTTTCATCCTCAATTAATTGAGTTGGTATGCTGCGATTCGCATCACACGATCGGGATTCGGGTTCAGCACCAAGAGAGTGGAATGACGACTCTGGCCATATTAGCCTAGGCCTATTGTCGATCTCGGAAGCTGATAAAGGATCTGCGATCACAGTTTGTTCCAGCGCGATAACATCACAAGCTGTGGAAGCGCTAAACTTACCAAGTGGTGCCCGTCTGGTGGCTTCACTCTGAGTGTGGACGTGGCGACGTTTGAAGTGACCAAGAAAGCGTGTGGTATCATCACTCTCGTCCGCGAATGATCGTTTAGGTGAGAGAGGTGGCGAAGAAGGATGGTCGTTTTCTGGTTCGTTGAATGAAACTTTTGATGAAGGAGGGGAAGGCGGAGGAGATACCATTTAGAATATAATACAGAAAAGATGATTGCAAGATTGAGGAATGGACTGGACGATGAGGGTTATTGAGTAGGTCAGACGAGTAGCGGAGGTATAAAAGCCCGCGGAGCCTGGCACCGCTTTGATTTACCGGAGCCGCTTAGACTGACAATCGACTTTTCGGATGGGCCACAACACGGATATTCCCTTTGTTACGTGTGGCATCGTTCAAAGAAGACACAAAGCTCAAGGCGGCTGTGGACATCCTAGAACTACAAGTACACAGTCTTGAATTCAAAACAATCCAGAACACTCCAAGCAAGTTGCGTGGAAACATTGACGGGCCTGGCCGCTGACTCAGCCACTCCAGACCTTGCGATAACATTAGATACATAGCATTGATAACTATTTGATACATGTATTATCCGGGAGCGAAAGCTAATTATATCCGTGGAGCTAGCATGGTAATCATTATTCAAAGCTGAGGAAAGAGTGCAGCTCATCAATAAATTCGAATTCCATCTTGCCCCTGGTGGGTTCGGCCTGAGGCATAGGGTTACGGTGCCAAGACTGTAGCTCGTTTGAGTCCAGATAGTGACGCCGGTGGATAATAGGCGAGTCTGGCATCTCGTCAGGAATAGGCGACAAAAAGGTCATGAATACATCGCCACAGGAGGTTTTCCGGTCTGGATCGAAAGTGAGATAAATGCCTCCGTCGTTGGGGTCAATTGGCAGTGCCTCCGGTTCCGCGCCACTGCTCTGATTGGCAGGAGAATTGGCAGATTTCTTTGGAACTGGAGCATGAATACTGGCCTCGCGCAGAACGGGAGGCACAACAAGAGTCGCTTCCTGTGCACTAGCTTTGGCAGCTGCGTTGAGGTTCGGCGTCGACCTTGCAACCTTTGCGACGTTTAAGAAATTCGCGCAGTGGATAGACTTTGAGCTACTTGGTGCTTTCTCGTCTGATTTGGAGACAACTGCTACTGGCTTCTTTCTGTACGTGAATCAATTACATGCATATTTGATCAAGAATATGCGAACCTTGTAAAGAACCTCCATCTTCTCTGAGGCGTAGGCGTAGAAGCATGATCATTTTCAGGTGAGATACTCGCTGGAATATTTTCTGCCTCGTCGGGTGGGGCTATAGGGGCGGAACGCAGACGACCGTGTCGTATTGGTTGGCGCTCAAAACGAATGTGCCGCTGGAGCAGCTGAGTGAGTCGATTATAAATCTGATAGTACATGTGCCACATACCGCAGAGGTAGCTTCGTTCCAGCGATCGTGCAAAAATACAAGCTCTTCAGGAGATAGAGACTTCTCCAGGTTGAGCGTTGGTCGGGAGCCCGTCGCGATAAGCAAGCCACTGGTGGAAGCATGTGCCGAAAACATATGTCTTCTAGTCTCTGTGTATGTGGGGAGAGATGGAAGGTCTTTCTCCACGTTCAAAGGCATGCTTGTACATGTACAGATGAGGAGCGCGAAGGGTAAATGAAGGCAAGCCACGCTGAGATATATACACGCCAAAGCGTTCGAAGTGGATGTGGACTGTAAGTCAGATGGCGCCGAGGCTTTTGTAGATGGATTATGGTATACAAAGAATGTCATGACGGATCATTTTAAGCCAAGTGTGAACCTGCCAGTTGGCGGGTTGGACTCGAGAGATGGCATGAGTGTCCTTGGCGTGCTGCGGTGGTATAATCTAGATAGGAGAGACCGGCGAGGTTATACCTGTATCTTCTCACTCGATTGTGGTATCAAGTGAAGAAGTGAAATGTCAACGAGCGCGTCGCTGTCACGTGGGATGAAAGGCAATCATTTTGGCGCCCGCAAGCAATGCGACAAACTTGAACAACTTGTAAGTAACGCCTACACGACCAGGTCAAAGGCTACTTGGTTTCCCCATAACCCATGTCGAAGAGGCGGGTCGCATACTACTATGATGGTATGCTCACGATTAACTTTACTTTTGTCTTTCTTGACAAACCAATTTACAGGCGACGTCGGTTCCTATACATATGGTCTCGGTCATCCCATGAAACCGCATCGAATGCGGGTCACACATGATCTCGTATCGGCCTATGGGATGCTCGACAAAATGCACGTTTTGGTATGTCCTTCCTCCTCCGTATACGCGTATGTTGAGGACTCAATACATACGTAGCGTCCGAAACGTGCTACTCCCGAGAGCATGTCGGCTTTTCATACGGACGAGTACATCCATTTCCTAAATCGCGTTACGCCAGAGACTGCTGAAGAGTTAACCTATCATGGCACTCGTTGTTAGTACCGAAGATCCTCTTGGACCCCTTTGTTGCTCATGAAAGAATGTTACAGTTCTAATGGGCGAGGATAACCCCGCGTTTGAAGGTGTATTCGAGTTCTGTTCAATATCGGCTGGAGGGTCAATATGTACAGCCATGTCACTTTATCCACACCCTTCCAACTGACATCCATTCCAGCTGCTGCACAGCGGATAGCTTCGGGAGCCGCTGATATTGCTATTAATTGGGCAGGTGGTCTCCATCACGCCAAGAAACGGGAGGCGTCAGGGTTTTGCTATGTCAATGACATCGTACTCGGCATACTTGAGCTCCTGAGGACATACCCCCGCGTTCTGTACATCGACATCGACTGTCACCACGGAGATGGCGTGGAGGAGGCGTTTTATACAACAGATCGCGTCATGACCTGCTCATTCCACAAATTCGGGGAATATTTCCCTGGTACGGGTACTCAAGAGGATAGAGGAAGAGGAAAGGGGAGAAACTACACAGTGAACATCCCACTGAAGGATGGAATCACAGATGAGGCTTTCAAGGCGGTGTTTGAACCAGTGAGTGCTCATGAACTATGTACCTCCTTCGGCCAACATCTCGCAGATCATAACTAAAATCATGGAAATCTATCGACCTGGTGCAGTCATCCTACAATGTGGAGCGGACTCTCTCGCAGGGGACAAACTCGGGTGCTTCAACTTGACTATGAACGGGCATGCTCACTGTACACAGTTCTTGCGTGCTTTCAATGTCCCACTCATCCTTCTGGGAGGCGGGGGATACACCGTGAAGAATGTCGCACGAACATGGACCTATGAGACTGCATGTGCCCTCGGTATTGAGAACGACATTGACCCCAACCTGCCCTGGAACGAGTACTTTGAGTGGTTTGGTCCTCGTTATAGGCTCGAGGTGCCGGAGAACAATATGGATGATCTGAATGTGCGGGATGGAAGTTTGGACAAAGTGCGGTTGACGGCGCTACAACAGCTCGCACAATTGCCGTGTGCACCCAGCGTCGGGATGCAGGAGGTGCCGAAGGAGAGTCTCGGGCGGCACCTCGGGCTGGAAACTGCAGAAGAAGAAGCGGATGACGACGGCTCTACTGACGATCTGGATCGTCGGCTCGCTCGTGAGTGTCAGAATGACTTAGCTGTGCTGTTGGACAGAGTGGGGCTGACTTCTTGCAGAGCATTCCCGATTCGTGTACAAACTTCAGGAGACAGGGGGAGGCTCTGATGAATCGGATGATGAACGGTACGACTCTGATGGATCTTTGTATCGCCGGAGAAAGCGCATGAGCATACTCTCGAATCGTTTTATCAACATGGACTCTGAGGTTGGGAAGGGTCCACCTCGGGGACGACGGTTCTTCAAGAGTGTGGCGCGGTGGGACGAGACGTATGGCCGCGTCCGATTGGGCAATGAGCCAGTTCTGGGTTCCTCAAATGGGACTAGGCTAGCAGCGATGATGGAAGCTGCTGGTAGGAGTACTCCGAGTGGAGATGTGACTATGGATGACTGGGAAGATGGTACTTCTGTATGATTTAGGTGGTGTGTACATGTCCCTTGTCAATACCTATATTGTAAGCATGAACGACACAAGGGCGCGCCACTATCACGTGCAGGACAATCAAGGCATTTCAAAATGCTCAAGGCGGAGGTTGAATCTGCAACTCTGTTTACCCGTGATACACTGTATTCCGGTCCGAAAAGAGTTGATATTGAAGAATTTGAATCTTGTCCATCGTCGACGACGAGCAGGTCTGACTCCGACACAAGGACCAAGTTCGTTTCAGCACATTCGTGGGACTCACAACCAACCAGAAACACACTGTTACAATGGCTCTGCTCTGCGTTCTTCATGTTGTCTTTCGAAATCAGAAGGCAATTTGACATCTTATGTGAGTCATGTGTGCCCGGGATAAAATAGCGTTCTTTCGGTTATTGATTGCTTACTACACAGGCCAATAACTTGAACAGTCTTCCAACGTCTTCTGTCTACTCTTTCTTCCTAACTCCCATGTCCCAACAGGAGGTAGATGAAGAGACGCCATTGTTGCAGCCGGTACAGCAGAAGAAGGCTAGGACACCATTGCCTTGGCGTCAATTCTCTATCATACTGTTTCTCCAGCTCGCAGAACCTCTTACTTCGCAAGTCATCTCCCCCTTTGCACCTCAGGTGTGTTTCTCTGGCAGTTGACTCATTTTATAATCCTGACACTTCTCACATCAGTTAATAAGAGACATCGGCATCACGGATGGCGATGAAACCCGTGTAGGATATTATGTGGGGCTGATGGTGAGTCTAACGGGCGGGATATCATGTTTACTTTTGTCCTCAAATCTGCATGTAGCACTCCTTATTCTTTGCTACACAAGCGCTCACCGTTCTCCATTGGAGTCGTATTTCGGATCACATCGGACGAAAGCCCGTCATTTTGACGGGTTTGTTTGGTCTGTCGATCTCGATGTACTGTTTTGGTCTGTCTAGAACATTTACAGGACTCGTACTAAGGTTTGACCATTTCACTCTATTCACTTATTCTCGCTAACCCACCCTCTCCCACTTAGCCGCGCCCTTAACGGCGCTTTGAACGGCAATATCGGCGTTATCAAAAGTATGATGGTGGAGATTACTGACTCGACCAACTTGGCCCAGGCGTATGCATATATGCCAATAGCTTGGTCAAGCGGTGGGACCCTCGGGTATGTACCCCTGATATTTCTCACCGCTTCTGTAACTAAGGACCCCTTCCGTAGTCCCTTAATAGGTGGCTCATTATCACGGCCCGCTGACCGTTTCCCAAACCTCTTCGGACATTCGCAATTTTTGAAAACCTATCCCTATTTCCTTCCGTGCGCTGTACCTGCCACCTTCTCTGCACTGGCTTGGATCGTGACCTTCTTTTTCTTAAGAGAGGTGGGCTAACATGCGAATTTTATACGAGAATTGACATTGAAACGTTCAATTGACAGACTGTACCGACTAAGGTAACTCTCAGGCGTTTACTTAAGGGGAAATTGCGAGAAGACTCCAATTCCTGTGCAGTGACTCCCACAGAGTCAACTGATAACGCTCAGCGTTCAAACGTTGATGACGACGTTAAACCGCTCCCCCTTCGCTCCCTGTTGATACCGAGAGTGATCATAGCCGCAGGAAACTATGCCGCTTTGTCATTTTTTGATATCGCGTTTCGTGCTGTGCAACCTCTATTTTATGCTACACCGCTAGAACTTGGTGGGCTGGGATTGGATCCGCCTCGAATCGGCAACATTCTTGCTATCTACGGCGTGATAAACGGGCTGTTCCAGATCTTCTTTTTCGCAAATCTCCATGATCGTTTCGGTTCAAAGATAATTTATTCCGCATCAATGGCTGCTGGAATTCCAATGATCATCACTCTTCCCGTCCTTAATGCTGTAGCTAGGGTACAGGGATTAAGCCTCGTAGTATGGTCGATTGTTGGCCTACAACTGACTTTCTCTATGATACTTAACCTGGCGTATTGTCAGTTTCCACATTATATCTCGATTCTTTGCGCTGATCATAATTCCACTTAGCTTGCGTATTTATCTACATTGCGGCGGCGTCTCCAAACCAGGCATCTCTGGGTGCGACGAATGGGATAGCTCAGTTGGGCGTCTCGATCGTGCGAGCGATCGGCCCGGCGTCCGCCACCTCCATGTTCTCGCTATCCATCAAAGACCCTCACCACGCATGGATGGTATACTACTACCTGATCGCAACTGCCTGCATTGGCATCTGCGCGTCGCTCTTGCTTCCTCGGCGGTTGTGGAATAGTCCACGTTAGCGGCCATTATGCCCATTGGCTTCCATTCGGTGCCGTGTCATGTTCGTATCCCTGAATTAGTTATTTTATGGATACTGCCTTTCACTTGTTGGTAACGGTTTCATTCTCATTCGAGAATTTATCCACATGTGTTTTGTTATTTGAGTTGCGGCAATGCATCGTGATTCGTCTTACTAGAGTCATATTGTGTCACAAGTGTGTCACAACAATGGCCGGCTGTGAGTACACCGCTCGTACACCGCCACGAGTCACCTACACAAGACCACATCGCGCGGGTCGGAGCCATCTATTGCTCAGCCCACGTCTCCCCCTTCCATACTTACTGCGAACAAGCTGAGCCTGACTACCATGTCGTTCGCTGCTCTCATGGCGCTCAGCGCATCGCAAACCAAAGAATCGCAAACTGCCGTTCAGAGCGCACTGCAGCAGCGCCAACGCAACGAGGAGCTCAATCGGAAAAAGCGGGAGGAATTTGAGAGAAAGCAGCTAGAGGAAGCTGCAAAGCTTCGACTGAAGAGATTTGAGGACGAGAAGAAGCAGCAAGAATTGGCAGCCAAAAAGGAGGCTGAGAAGAGACTCTTAGAGGAAGAGCAGGCCAGGCGGGAAGAGGAGCAACGCAATGCGCTGCTTTATGGACCAAAGAAAGCGAAGTCAGGTCCCAAGTGGCCGTCGTCCAGTGGAACCTTGAAGGAGGGTGTTCATAGGCGCCGGTTACCCTCAGACGACGAGGATGGTTCTCGTTCTGGCTCTCCAGCAGCGGCTCTCACTCGCGAGGAGAAACGGCAACGTAGGACCGAAGCTGAAATGCGCAGGTCTTATGCCCTTAAGCGGGCTTCTGCATCATCTGGCTACCACAAAGCTGGCAGGCGGCTTCCAGGAGGCGCTATCGATGCCACATCAGCACCAAATTCCGACAGCGCTAACAGCTCTCAGTCTGTCAAGGCTCGCCTTGCTGCAATGCCTAATACCTTGACCAAACTTAATGTCAACAAGCGAGACACGCGGACCATAGACGAGATTTTGCAGGACAGGGCCAAGGCAAAAATTGCCACCGGTGACGAGGCTAAAGAGTTCAACGATTGGTTCGGGAAGGGTAAGAAGGATACAGGAAAGACTACTGCTACCCGTGCATCTACGGCCGCCCCATCTAGAGCATCTTCTAACTCCCACTCGCCTGGCCCTTCAACGTCCAGTGAGTATTTTAATGGCAACGTCCTCATCATTGTTACATCTTCGATGCGACTTTGTAGAATCAGTCCCCTCTGGTGCACCTAAGAGCTCAGCCGCTCCGAAATCTGCGACCCTGTCATTTACAAAGACTCTGCAGTCCAAAGTGGCCGACAGTTCAAAGTCATTGAACGCTGAAGTGAAATCAAAGTCCACTCCAGCCATAACACCCTCAATGAAGTCGCAGACATGTAGGTCATTGCCTACAGCGCGTTCCTCTGGGCCCACCAAGAAACGACCACGCTCCCCGTCCTCCTCGTTGTCACCACCTCCACCGAAGAGGCTTCCTCCTACCTCAGCTGAAGCGGAGTCTTACAGCGACGAAATTTGGAAATTATTCGGCAAAGACCGCCGTACCTACATTCAACGAGACGTATTTAGCGACGACGAAGATATGGAAGTTGGTGCTGGTGTTCTCGAGAAGGAAGAACTCAGAAGGTTCGTGGTTCATTCGGCTCCCAGGACTGTATTGCTAACAAACACAACTGCAGTGCACGTCTCGCCAAGAAAGAGGACGAAGCAGCGCTCGAGCAGGAGAAGCGCCACGAGGAAGAGAAACGCCGCAAGAAGAAGGAAAAGGACGCGAGGGAGAGGCGGGGATCGTAATGCAAGGAATCATTCTGACTTCGGAACACTTTTATTATTTCTCTTCATACCCTCATGGATGTGGAACCCGCCCTATTGTCTTGATGCTCTAGACGGATATAGATCCCCATAACTACACATCACCCTTCCATATGTTTTATCAGCATCGCAATCCTGTTTATATGCTACATCACCATGTACCTGCATTGTATACTCGTGTTCTGTAAAGTACAATGCAATACCTCCATTGTTCACCAGCAAAACATTTTGGGAACATGCCCCATAAACGTCATAATTACACGGGTAGGTTATGCAACATGAGCAGCGTGTGACAAGGGAAGGCAAATATCAACAAGTTAATCCAAACGTATGACACGAATGAGCGGAGGATAATATTAAATACTTAAATATGTCGATCCACGGAGCATTTTGAATGGTGGGTGTCTTGATGATGCATTAATATCAATTATCGTCTGCTCGAAATCGCTTCCTGTCCGAGCTGCTGCCACCAAACTGACCGCCTTGTTGACCGCCTTGTATGAACGCTGGGTTGAAGTGACCTTGCATGCCGAAGCCGCCGCGTCCACCCATCATTCCTACACCTATAGCATACATAAAGTGCGAGTAAGAACAACAATCCACGAACATGAGACCGTTAGAAGCCCATACCCATTCCTCCCATGCCGCCCCGCCCACCCACCATCATGCCACCTCCTCTGGGACCCTGGGGAATCATGCCACCGCGCCCACCAAAACCACCCATGCCCATGCCCATGTTCCCCATGTTCCCCATGCCCATCATGTTCATACCACCCATGCCCATGCCCATGCCCATGTTGCCCATCATCGTGGGCATACCGCCACGCATCATATTGTTCGACATCCCGCGACCTTGAGCGCCCGTCATGCCTCCTCCCATCTGGGTGGAAGAAGTACCACGGAAGTTCCCTGTCGAGCCACGGCCCGTACCTGTCCCTGCGGTGGGTAGGGGAGCTGCTTGTTGAGTGGTTCGGACATCACGTGTGGGTGGTTCTAAAAGCCGTGTGTTAGATAAGCTGCCACCAATTGCGCCAAGCGGGAAACAAACCTTTAGGGAGCGTGCGGAATGGATTCCCCTGTGAAGAATTTGTCACAGTTGCTGTCGCACGTCGATTTTGGAAGTCACTGGGCGAAAGGTCAGCTTTGCACGAAGACCTGAGAACCCTACATACTTATTATCGAACCATGTTTTCAGGGCGTTGGCATTCTCAAAACTACCGCACTCTAGGTATGCGACACTGGGGTAATTGAGCAACACCTTACTTTGGCCAGGAAGTCGCTCACCCTTTACTCTTGCCATTCACCTTGTGTTCAGAAAAGGTAATATCACGGTGATCAATGGACACGCCAACATTAAGAGCGACTTGACGCAAGTCCTCATCCGTTGTCCACTGTAGAAGGGGAAACACAAAGACAGGCTTAGAACGATATACACAGGATTCTAAACGACAGGACAAACGGACCCATTGTAGATCGCCAATATACAGTGCATTATAGCCCATCATCGACAGGTCCGCCCCGCCTCCCACCTGACCACCGTTTTGCGCAGCGGCGTTGTAGCTACCGTTTATGCCATTCGAGACACCTTCAGTCCAGACCGGTGCTTGCTGGACTGACTGAGCACGGGAGGGTTGAGATGAGTTTTGGGCAGGTGGTGGCTTTGTTTCCTCTTCTTGCTCGTCGCTTCGAGGCCGTTTCTCACCTGTCGAAGGTTCAACTGCGGTTGTCACAGTCTCCACTGGCTCTTCCTTCTCGTCGTATTCCTGTCCCTCAACACCCTTTAAGCGCGCATACAGTCAGTCACGATTAGTTGCTCAACCAAGCAGACGCATATAATGTGCCCACCTGGTTGGCTTTGACGGCAGCATAAGCTTCATATTCGCCGTAGATGTCATAATCTTCCTCAGGCATGACTTTTGGCTGACTGACTCAGGCAGGAGAATAGACAAGTTCTTTTGCACTAGAAAAAAGTAAAATAACAGGAATTTGAGTACCAACAGACATGAGGGTAAGACACAAATGACAATAAGGCAAAGACTTCCACACGGCGCACAACGAAGGCGTCTGTACGCGCTACCCACGTCAGCTATATAAACAAGTAGGGGAGCTCTTACATGATAGGTATGGATACAGTGACAATGATTACGCGCCCAACTGAGCGAAATACAGGACGTAGAGCAAAGCACAATAAGAACAGAGGAAATGAGCTGGTGGGAGCAACGAAAGCGTACGAGTTGCGCGTCGACGACGTGGAAGAAGTAAAAGCAAGAGAATGTTGGGGAACTTCACCAAATCCGTCATGTTCTATAGACGGTAATATTTGTTTGGTTTTACTTGGCATTTGTGGCGCTTATCCT
>Ga0153976_1000519_pt1 | contig 13283 bp, 15 predicted proteins | sample TSGA060MetaG_FD_104717 | JGI IMG/M metagenome (GOLD analysis project Ga0153976, IMG submission 104717) | Attine ant fungus gardens microbial communities from Georgia, USA - TSGA060 MetaG | ecosystem: Host-associated > Fungi > Mycelium > Unclassified | place: USA: Georgia, Yuchi Wildlife... | reverse complement strand
GAAGTTGGCAAGGGCTTTGATGTGTGGTTCGAAAGAGACAACGTTACGGTTGAAGTTGACGGGCCAGGCATTATGGATGATGTGCGTGATACCAATAAGCTAGAGAGTAAGAGTTATATGAAACTCGGATTCTCATTTTTCAGCAACGTACCTCATTGTATTTGACTTCACCAAGACCCAAGTCGAGCTTACTAGGCTCAGACTCGAGGACTTCAACTTTAGTCCAATACTCGTCATCTAACTCAATGCCTCTTTTCTTCATCAAAGTTTTCTGCCTTTCGCGTACGTCAACCCCAGGTATGGCTCGATTTAGGCAATAAAGCTTTTTGACGCTCGGGTCTCTAGCTATACGTGCAAGGAGGAAGCATCCCAAGCTTCCGGTTGAGCCAGTCAGAAGTACCACTTTTCCATCATCATATTCATCTGCCAATATCATCCTCCTCTTCTCACGAGCCTCCGCAGCAATGTCGGCATAACCCATTAGTTCCTCGCGATATTTTTCGACTAGTTCCTCCATAGCTTTCAACCTCTTTATCTCTTTTGTCTTGTCGTTGGTATTGTGGTCTCCTTCCATAATTTTCTTAACAGCATTATAGAGCTTGAGGGTTGAGGAGTTTTCAAAGATGAAGTCCGAGTCGAGTTCGGTGGCAGAGCAGGGAAGGCCCTTGGTGACTTTCAGGCCGTTGAGAATAGCACGACGGAGGCGGGTGGCTTGAAGACTATCCATTCCAATTTCGAAGAAGTCCACATCATCGTCAGAACTAGCAGCAGCTTGATTGACATTCTTGATTTGACTGCGAATGGCGGTGAGGAGAGCTTTACCATTGTCGACAGAAGGAAAAGGGAGGGGTGTGGCATTAAGCATATCCGCATGCTCATAAGCTTCCTTAATCTCCCTATCAAACAGAGCCCAGCTGGCTTTTCTGATAAAACTACCCTTGTCGGAGCGCAGAAGATGACGGTCATCGTCCTGTTGAGTGAAAATCAACATCTCGCGGTTGACCTTTCCATGGTGATCCATGAAGGAGTTGCCTTTTTCGAGAAAAGGGTCAATGGAGGTACGAAGAACTTCAACTGAATCAGGATTTTTCACATCCCAGGGGGAAGAAGCCTTGAGTTCAATAACAAGACCAAGCGATGCTTGACCTTCGCCGAAAGCAAGAACATCCTTGACGTCAGGATGTTCGGCAACGGCTTGTTCCATGATTATAGGGCGGATCTTCTCGCCAGTAGCGAGAACGATGAGATCGTCTGACCGACCCAAGATCTTGACATATTTGGCATTCTGTGGGTGTGCTTCCAGCAGATCCTGTACCGTGAAGTCATCACTCCATCCGGGTGCACGACCGATTAAGCGGTATGTATTGCTCCCATCTTCCATCGGGACAAATCGAAGGCCTATATCGGTACGAGGCATGAGATAATGCCAGTCATACCCGCGCGGGATGCGCTGTATAGGAGCAATGGCACCTATCTCAGTAACACCTAAATGGAGGCTAGTTTAATAGGCGGAAATCCAAATATGATCCAGCTGCTCACCCCAGTGGTTAAGAAGGTTGACTCCGTTCGCAACAAGTTCTGCACCGACGTTCTCCTTCATGGCAGCCCCTCCAATTGCAACTATCTCCAACTCCTGAAGAGCTTCCAAACCAGTCTTTCCGGGAATTCTGAGGATATCTTCAAGGATAGAAGGAACCGAAAGGAGGTAACGGGCCCCAGAGGATTTGAGCATTGCAAGAGTAGACTTCCCTGTAGGGATGACAGAAGCGGGAGGGAGAATAAATGGGAGACCAATGGAGAGTGAAAGTGTCGGAGCCAAGAGACCGAATCCCTGAAAAGCAACGTCAGAGTTAGTATTACAGATCGAACACACTAATGCGTACGTGATACAGCGGAAGGGTCGAAACTTGGTATCGGAATGGTTCATTCTGCTCGGGAAGCCGGTGACATGCGGCGTAGATAAGGGGATATGTTTGCGAGTGGGAGATGGGTTTTGGAAGACCAGTGGTACCTGAAGAGTGCATGATAAAAGCACCTAGATCTTCACGGACAAAGACAGGGTATCTTGGAGGAGTAGGGTATCCGGCGAGGTCACCCGTTGGATAGAGGAAATCCTCATAGGTGAGTGAATTGACAATGTGAGGGAGAACAAAATTCTCGGGTCTTTGTTTCTCGTAAATTTCGATGGTGTCCTTGACAGAGTGAGATACTTGACCCGATATAAGGAGAGTACTAGGGTTCGTCTTCTTCAGAAGATGAAGAATAGCCACAGGGGTCAGTCGGGCGGAGATAATGAGAACCTACAGTAGAATAGTGAGAAAGGTAGACGGGACGAGGTGAATAAATTTACCGGAGTCCCAATTCTCAACAAAGCGCAGATATACATGAAGAGGGTGATATCACTTCCAAGAAGCAAAGCAACTGGAGGGACTGTAACCTCTCGTTCAGTGCGGCCAGTCGTGGCACCGACATTGACGAGCCAAGCAGAAACTCGTTCGATGGCAGTGGCCAATTCAGAGAATGTGATGAAGCATGGATTTGGGTCGTTGGCCCGGAGCTGCTGACCAAAAATGTGGTCAGGGTTATGCCTCGCCACAAATTCCACGAGATCAGGGAGGGTATCAACGCCACCTTCACGGTCGCCACCGTAGCCGAGGTTGAGGTAAGGTCTCACAAAGGTACTTCCAGAAAGAACAGGAGACATTCCAAGAAATCTATGAGGCTACCTGGACCCATTGTGCTCTTTATAAACAGGCTCTCTTGGTTGTTGACGTGAACGATAGAACGTAAGCACTCTGGGAACATCCGTAAATATATATTTAGTAATCTCGTCTCAATCTCGTCTCCAACCCACACCCTAAGCCACTAGATGATCCGAAACACCGTTTGCCCAGCCGAGAATCTCGTTCAAATAAACCGGCGCACAGGTTGTCTGGTTGGGGTGATAACTCTTGGTACCACTCCTGTATCACTATCAAAGATGTGCTCGGAGCAGAGCAAATGACAGTTCCGACTTCTGATGTGAGCCACTCAAAAAAACCCACATCATTCATTGCAGTACTCATTGCTGTGTATTCATTTTCGTTGTTATCACGTCCAGCCGCTTTGCGGCCGTGTTTGATTTGAAACGCAGGCATTTGCTCTGTCAGAGTTATGTACACGTCTTGCTTTTTCTCATGATCTCTATCGATGGATATAGGAACCCCTAATCTTTAGCGAAGAAGAAAAAAACTAAAACAAGTTTACTGTAGTCGGAAATCAGGTTACTCGCCCGAATGCCAAAGAAACTTTCCCAATGTCTTCCAGAAGACATCCCGTTCATGTGCATCCAAACTCATCTTATTTACTTTCTTGGCAATCTTCCTTGTTTCAAACGAATATCCTAGTGGTCAGAGTTCTTAGCCCCGTTTTCAAGAACATGCATTAACCGCTTTCAGAATGTCTCTTCGCTCCTCTAACAGCAAATGATGGTTCTTTCCTACTGAGTTGAACAGCTTGATGGTCTTTTTGTTGAACAACTAAACTGATCCATTCCACTTGAGGCACAAGCCATTCATATATTTTAGGAACATTTTTCTTGGCTCTAACATAGCTGTCGTTCGAACATACCAACAATCAAAGTTTTTTGTTTGTTTTTCTCATGCAATGTGTAACCTGATAAGGATGCATGGTCACTGAACACATCGGCGGTATACAAGCGACGAAATGTAACCTGATCATTCGCTGATCATTAATTGATAACTTTTGTAATGACTTCTGATTTGGGGTGATTTTAATCATCATTGCTACACATGAAAAAATATCAGCGCCTGTCGGCTACGTCTAGATCTTCGCCGCTGTAAATGTTGGCCCAGATGCCTCCAATTTAATACGAGAGTCAGACCTAGTACTTTATGGATGTATCTCCCCTTCACAAGAGAGACAAAAATCAGACGATCCTATAAGTCGGGATAGATTGTTATCCAATATATCATCAACATCCTCAGCAAATCAACCTCAAACCAGTAAAGGTATGAGCGCATCGGGCTATATAAAATATAACCCTCAAAAAAGCAACCGCGAGTCATACACCGCAGCAGCACACGGCCATAGACTCACTAGCATGTCGACCACCATCATCAAGATACCAGACCGAATTCCACTTCATACCGGCAAGACAGCTTGTGATGCTACCTCTGCTCGTTGCCATCATTTGGACTCGCACCCGAGTCCGTACCTCCGCCACTCTCCGTCTTTTCAGAAGTCGGTGTTGGGGGCCCAGGGGCATCAAACTGCGAGTAGGCCGGGGGCAACAATGAGGACAAGTCCGAACTCGACATTTTTGATTCCCGAGAAGCAGATGTCCGTGGATTGTTCTCTGCTGTTAACCGTTCATCAGCAAATCTTACACTGCGTGACGGTGAAGCTTCTCGCGTTGGGGGGATCGATGCCTGTAACTTAATGTTTTTCAATCGTTGGTTGACTGCTGTTGACTTTGATGTTTGAAGTCTTGATTGATTAACATGAGGAACAAGAGATCGAGAGTGTATGTTGGAGGAAAAGACACTTGGCTCATGAACACGTCCTCGATGAACTCCATGTTCTTCGTTACCGACGATGGTGTCACGAGCTGCGGAAAAGTTGCTACCCGTAAATGTTCGACGAGGGGATACTAGATGGCGACTTTTTCGCCCTCCGGTCCCAGACGCTCTTTGGCGCTTCTTTCCCTCTTTCACATTTCTAGGCGGCTCTACACGCCCCACGAAGCTACTCGGACCAGCGACAGGTTGTTGATCGCTGTCACTGGTGTCTGATGCCCAACCCTCGTCATCATCTTCAGAGGGCTTGAAGAGAGGAGATTGCGGTGACATCACATCCTTTGGGATATTTGGTGATGATTGAATTCGAGACTCCTCTGCATTTTTTGCTGTTCCAGCAACCTTGAGCAATGTTTCATCAGGGGGATGATGGTCTGAATGCGATGCTGAAGGTGTTTGTTCATCGTCGATTACGGTTACATCCACCTGCCATATAAGATGAAATGAGATCAGACTTGATGCAACAATCGAGCAAACGTACATCCGACCCTGGTCCATTAGGCCTTCGTTCAATGATCCGATGATGGGGTTCAATCCACTCTTGATAGTTTTCTTCACCATCGGGTATCGTCTCCTCCCGGTAGTCATCCCTATTCTTCCCAAGACGCTCACCAAGTTGACTCACTCTCGTCTCGGTACTACCCTCGTCTGTACCCGGAACGTCTACATGTTGTTGATTTTCCATCTCGCCTATACCAATTTCTGTCCGACTGGAATTGTAAGTCTTACGCAACTCTTCTGTGCAGGTAGTCCCCAGAGCACTCTTTTCCATCAAGTCAACATGATCTCTGTTGATGACGATCTGCTCTGGATCTGTGACACGTGTAGTTTGGTTCGTCCAATCTGGAGCCGCTTCAGAAGTTTCTCTTCTTGACCAGGTACGCGACACAGAGTGAACCCGTCGGCCGAGTGAGAAACCAGGAATAGAGAGACCATGGATGAGGGTGGAGCACAAGACCATGAACCCTACAATTGGTTGTATCGTCTGACGAAGGAGTTCGGTTTGTTCATTGAAAGGAACTGCTTCATTGTCGTGTCCAGTATGTAGGATTTCCGCAGCAAGGGTGGAAATAAAAACGGCGCCTGCACGCGAGGAAGGAAAGGAGTCAGCCTCCATTTTGATAAGCGCAGAAAGCGTGTTTACCAACGCCAATGGGGCCAAAATGCCCGATGAACAATGACTCTCGAAAGGTCTTGACGTCCGGGATGAACTTGTATAGCGCAACAAGGATAGGAAGACGCCGCAGGAGAAGGACCAGGATGGCTATAACAATCAACCTCCAGACGCTGATTGTAAGGTCAGCATCTTGGAACCTGTTGAAAGGCATCCATGCTCCGACAAAGACGAAAGCCGCGATGTTGAATAATAAATCGATGACTGAACTGAATACAGATTCTTCAGTTTGTCGGTTGAAGAATCCATCCCACGCAAACGCGGTTCCGCAGGAAAAGGCAGCAAGAAGATCATCGGATCCGAGAATGGAACAGACACCTATCGTCAACATCGCAAGTGAAAGATATTGAGCGACATAGGAGTGACGGTCGATGAGATCGTGACGTTCGCAGAATTGCATAAGATGGCGGAAGGCAAATCCTAAGATACCACCAATAACAATGCCTAAGATAACCTGATCTACATCTCGTCAGCACTCCGAAGGTCCAAATGTTTAGGGGAACTCACAAAGCCATAGGAGTAAGAACCAGTCTCGTATAGCATGCCCCGTGTTCTTGTCGAGTATCAAGTAGAGGGAAATGAATAAAAAAGGATAAGCGGCTCCGTCATTACATCCACTTTCTGCTGCAAGAAGGTGACGAATGTGTAAAGGGACGTGGTTTTCCGCCCATTTACCACCAACGACAGCAGCAGCAAGGATGGGATCGGTGGGCGTCAAACACGCTGCGATAGCAAGGCTCGATAAGAAGTTGAGGCCGGGAATGAAGGCATAGATCAAACCAGCGGAAACAAACCACCCCTATGGCACAAAAGATCAGAGAAGAGAGAAAGAATCGAAACAACACCATACCCATGTCATGACTGGAAATAGCAAGAAGAACAGACTTTTCCAATGCCGTCTCATGTAGGCTTTGGGCAATTCAACCCCGATGGCAAATACCCCAATGGCAAGAACAACGCGAGTGAATTCAAGGGTTATGGCGTTTACAGTTCCGGAGGAACCATCTCCCCAGGAACGTGGATCAAAGATATTTGCACAATAAGGACCTAGAAAACCGTTAGCTATTGTGTGGAGTGGAATAGGAAGACAGGGAGTGACCCACCTATGATTACACCGAAAAGAAATGCCCAGCATGCTTCACCAATATAGAGCTAGAATAATGAGCTTCACTGACTCAGGATGAACTAAGTCACTTACTCGTTCTCGTAGGAGAAGCGAGAACATGCCAAACTATAAAGGGTATAATAAACAAACGACCATGCTCGATAGAACTTACGACTCACCACTACAATGAAACCACCGAGGCATGCATAAATAATATGTGTTATCGTCACCTCAAACTTCAGGGACAAGATGAGGGTAAGAATGGATTGGAGAGAATAAAAACTCACTGGATGGAAATTCATGTTTTTATCGGTAAGGCTGACCGACACCCCTCCCGTTGTAAAAGAAGGAAAAGATTTGAAAATTTGGTAGAATAAAACCTCTAACAATACAAGTGCACTCAGAATAATGAGTGGCAGAAGAATGGGAAGTTTTGGAGTCGTTGAGGCTAAGGTCTTGGTCCCCGATTGTTTATATAAGAACATTATTAAGAGCTGTGAACACGTGCTTCGAAGTCACAGCCTCTCTGCACGTTAACTCTCTTCGTTTTGATCTTGTGCACTTCATTGCTGTTGGATCCGAGCATTTGTCGGCAGAAAGTATACCCTCAGTTTGCTTATCATGGAACAAGTCATGCCTTAAACTACGGGGATGCTGTATCGAACACTCATCTTCTGTTGGCACTACCTGATAGAGAAGTTGACAAGCATCGCAATGTTCAGCATTACCAGCCCGATAAGGAGGTACTCTCACATCCTTGGAATGGTTCTTGAAAAGGTATAGCTTGTTCACTCTGGAGTATTCAAATGTATTTACATATGCTAGTCAATTTGCTGGCTTGGCAGCAATAAAGTTGGATTACCTCGTGTTAGGTCGACGGACATCAGTTCTCTACCGTGTCAATATAACGTCCTTCTTCCACCTATTTACACGTCACTACGTGAGCAGTGCCCAAGCATGACCCCCAAGGTCCGAGGTCCATGCCAAGATCAGCCGCATCATGTATATGTCTGCCACACGACTACTGTCTTTTGGCTTCAATCAGGTTACATCTTCGCCACTCTTATTTTATTAGACCTAGATGTCACGCAAACCCTAGGTGACAGCTCGTGCTTGATTGCCTGCTTTTTCTGCTGCTCTGGGGTTGACAGCACGGAGGTAGCACATCTCTGATGTCTTACCTCTGATACACCTTGGCTTTAAATATCTTCCTGATGAATCTGGGGACCTTATTCTTCGATCATACAGTATATTTCGGGGGGCGTACATTGCAACAAGGCCAGCGTGTCATCAGGGTGACGGTCTATCAACTTTCATCATAGGACTTTCAGTGCTCGGTTGAAAGGACTCTCCTCAAAGTCGACCTTTTTGGCTTTGACTCATCCAGAGTAGAGAGAACTCCGTCAGCTGTTTCTACTGATCAAAAGGTGTTAGGTTGTTCAACGTAAGCTTCCCTGTCATGTGTTGCACACTTGAAGATATTAATGACTTCGTTCTCGTATCCCTGAATTGTCCGGTGAAATATAATAGACAGTTCTTGGTATTGTCTGCCGATTATCACCATTAATATTTGCAGCCAGGCATATATATCGGTAGCGAGGCATTATCAACACCCATCAGCCTATAAGCATAAGCGTGAGTTTGCCGTTCATCCAGGACCAACTAAGTGATGATCATGACTATGTTTTCGTGGAGCTAGGGGTAGAGCCTAGCGAGTAACAGATGATCGTGCGACATTCCGGCTCATCTCTTTATTTTCATCCTGGTGTATGATAAGAAAGGGAATAGCCCCATGGTCACTTGTGTCAGATGCACTAGACGAAAATGCGATGGGACTAGAAGATGAAGTGCCTAATGGATATGTCAAACAAACTGTGTTCCAGATCTTCGGATGTAACGTCCAGCAATCATCTAGAGTATCAATAAAATCACTCCCGTTCAACTCTATCCGAAACAACTATGGGACTGTGATGACATTTGTTCTGGTTGTGATGTGTAGTACAAAGCCCGGAAGGAAGTCGATTTGGTTCCCGGTCCTGATCAACTCCTGGAATGCGGTGATATGCTAAACTATCGCAAAAAGTTCTCCCCTTTGAACCGAGCCCTTTTACGTACAGTATCAAGTAAAACTTTATCTCTAGGATTGCTTCATGCTACAAGGGAAGATGGTTTAACAGGTTGGACAATACCTGGTATATGATGAGTAGATGGTATTTTCCACAGAATGTAATCTAATTGATGATTATAATTTTTTTTAATTCAACGATTTATTACACAGGGCTCGGTGGCAGACCGTGGTAGCGCTTGGCTACTTAAATACAGAAATAGGGAATAAAGTAAGATAAGTACAAGATATCAGGGGACGATTGACTGCTGGCTGGGGGCTGCTGAATGCGGCGGAGACAGTGGACTTCTAGGATATGTTGTCTTGGAAGCAGAATGCTCTGGGGTTGAGTTCTAAGAAGGTGAGGTGGGACTTTAAGGTGTTATCTATTAGACGCCATGATTTGTCGTATAGTGGGCAATTGAAAATGATGTGCTCTCGTGTTGTGTTATCACAGGGGCAGTTCCTGGGTTTGTCAGGGAAGAAGCGCTGTCGGTACTCTCCAGTGGGGGCATGGTTAGTGATCATCCGAGTGGCTCGTGCACGTAGAGATGGTGAGTTTTCGAGCCAGGCACCGCCTATTGATGATTATAATTAGCGTCCATTTGGACAATGTCCCATTGAGACAAGAATACATATCTTCAAAAATTGCAGCTGATATAAGTCCCTTCATTTGAATAGAATTCCTTTCATGGAAGATGTCGTTGAATTATTAAAAACCTACCCGAATGCATTTGCATTCAATCCTGTTGATGATCCGCTTTAGGTTTAATTTCTTCACGATATTTCTTTGGTATGAGCATTGCTATATAAAGAAAAAAATCACAATTAGGTAATAATAAGGATTATTCACCGATTGACTGGTGCGGTGTTTTCCACAACGGCCCCATTTTAGCTATGCGCAAGCAACTTGATCCTCGTATACCGATTCTCATTAACAATAGTGTTCAGAAAAATCATAGGTCTTTCGTTGTTCTTGTTGGCGACAAAGGTCGAGACCAGGTGTGTCAGTCTGTTGGCCTAATTGTAATGAAGCTGACGAAATTTTCGTATCATTCAAGGTTGTAAATTTGCATTACTTGTTATCACAAGCTAGGGTTTCTGCACGACCTTCAGTTCTATGGTGTTATAAGAAGGACCTTGGTTTTACGACGCATCGTAAGAAACGGGAAGCAAAAATAAAACGGGATGTTAAGCGAGGAATTCGAGAGCCAAATGAACAGAATCCGTTCGAGATTTTTGTTACAGTCACCGATATACGATATACGTGCGTTCTTTACTAGTCATTTCCAAGACTTCTTAACACATCTGTGATAGATATTACAAGGAGTCTCATAAAATCCTGGGCAATACCTATGGCATGTGCGTCCTACAAGACTTTGAAGCTATCACACCAAATTTACTGGCGCGGACTATTGAGACAGTGGAGGGTGGTGGTTTGATTGTTTTATTGTTGAAGACCATGACTTCGCTAAAGCAATTGTATAGTATGGCTATGGTAAGTCTTCGCCTCATGCTTTTTCTCTCGATCTGACTCCCGATCAGGATGTCCATGCACGCTATCGCACCGCCTCACATGACTCGGTCACTGCCCGTTTCAACGAACGGTTCATTCTCTCTCTTGGATCGTGTGATGACTGCCTAGTGCTCGACGACGAACTCAACGTCCTCCCCATCTCCCGGGGCAAAGATATCCAACCTCTATCCGATACACCGGGAAAAGATCTTCCTTCTGATGACGAATTAAAATCTCTCAAGGAATCCCTCCTCGACATGAAACCTGCAGAAGACCTGGTCAAGCTCACAAAGACTGTTGATCAAGCAAAAGCGATCCTTACCTTCATTGATGCCATAGCAGAAAAAACGTTGTCTTCAACCGTTACTTTAACTGCTGCAAGAGGTAGAGGGAAATCTGCTGCACTTGGATTGGCAATGGCCGCTGCATTGGTACATGGCTATTCAAATATCTTCGTGACGAGTCCTAGTCCAGAGAACCTGAAGACATTGTTCGAGTTTGTGTTCAGAGGAATGGATGCGCTGGGGTATGAGGAGCATTTGGATTACGATATTGTGCAGAGTACGAATCCGGAATTTAATAAGGCGATTGTGAGAGTGAATGTGTTCAAGGATCATAGGCAGACCATCCAGGTTGGCTTTTTCTTTCGCAACTACGTGTAGCTTTGCCGACTTATCATGATTCTATAGTACATTCAACCCCAAGATGCACACGTACTTGGTCAGGCGGAGCTTGTTGTCATCGACGAAGCAGCTGCCATCCCTCTTCCACTTGTTCGTAGCCTTATTGGCCCATACCTCGTATTCATGTCCTCCACCATCAATGGCTACGAAGGCACAGGTCGTTCACTCTCTCTGAAGCTAATCCAACAACTACGCGAGAGCACTAACTCGTCCTTCTCGAAACACCTTTCTAAAGATGACGACCCATCCATGACCACCTCTACGTCGAAAAAAAGTTTAACTAAAGCCCCACCCAAAGTGCGTACACTACGCGAACTTCAACTTACCATCCCCATCCGATACGCTACCAACGATAAGATTGAAAAATGGCTGAATGGGCTGCTCTGTCTTGATGCGACGATCATACCCAAGTCGATTGGCTCTGGATGTCCACATCCCTCGCAGTGCGAATTGTACTATGTCAGCCGAGATACGTTATTTTCATATCACCCTGCATCTGAACTATTTCTACAACGAATGATGGCCCTTTACGTTGCATCACATTACAAAAATCAGCCAAACGATCTTCAACTTATGTCGGATGCACCGGCACATCATCTCTTTGTTCTCCTGCCGCCCTTGAAAGATGACGAGACGACATTACCAGAACCACTGGTTGTATTGCAGGTTGCATTAGAAGGGAATATCAGTCGGAATGTGATTCTGGAGGGTCTTGGTAGAGGATTGAGAGCAGGAGGGGATATGATACCGTGGCTGATTTCACAACAATTCCAGGAGACGAGGTTTGGGATGTTGAGTGGTGCCAGAGTGGTGAGGATTGCTTGCCATCCGGATTATGCAAGTGTAAGTGCTCTCTTGCCAAATGGTTTTATTGTACTGACGATGTTGTACAGATGGGTTATGGTTCGAGAGCACTACAAGCTCTGAATTCTTTCTATAGTGGAGAGTATTTCAACCTAGATGAATCAAATAAACCAGAATTTTCATATCCCGATGCCGCTGCTATCGATCCAGTGAGTTGATTGTTTCTCGGACCCATGATCTGACTGATACAATCGGTACTTTGTGAGTAGTCGGCAACATTGCTCACTGAAAAACCAACTGTTCGCTCTGCTCATTCCATGTCCCCGCTTCTGCAACGATTGACGGAAAGGAAACCCGAAAACCTGGACTACTTGGGCGTTTCGTACGGGTTAACACCACAATTGCTTCGGTTAGTAAAAATGGTACCACTCTTCTGAGTTCCAAAAACAAGGTCACTGACGTTCCCTCACTCACAGGTTCTGGAAACGTGCAGGCTATATTCCATTGTATCTACGTCAAACACAGAGTGAGCTTACAGGGGAGCACACGTGTGTCATGGTGAGGGGGTTAAATACTTCGACCGAGAGTGAGTTGGACTGGTTGTTCGAGTTTGCGCAGGGTATGGCATTCTTATGATGAACGAGGAAGCTTGTATGTTGATAAAGTCACTTGAACAGATTTCCGTCGGCGATTCTTGACGTTACTGTCGTACAAGTTCAGAGAGTTTGGTAGCGTGACTGCATTGAGTGTACTAGAAGCTGCAAATGCGGGTGTGAAAGAAAAAGGAGAAAGCAGGCCCAAACGTGTGTTGAAACTGCTTGTTGTTGCTTTTCACATCATAATCCTGATGAATACAGGCATATTACGTCCACAAGAATTGTCATACCTAATTACGCCATTTGACCTGAAAAGACTTGAACAATATGCAAACAACATGTTGGACTACCGTGTAATCCTAGATCTGCTACCTATTCTCGCCGACTTATACTTCCAACAACGTTTATGCGCGAGCGAAGAAGGCGAAGAAGACGTTCGGTTCACGGGGCTGCAAAGTGCGATGCTTTTGGCTGTTGGATTGCAGAGAAAAACTATTGAGGAAGTTGAAGTACGCCACCGTCCATCCTATCAGCCCAGCTGTCTTTCAAGCGTATATGCTAATGTTACACTTGTTGCTCGCGTGCTAGGCGGAACTGTCGTTACCAGTATCGCAAGCTTTGGCATTATTTGTGAAAGTGATCAAGAAGATGAGCAAAAAACTGGTTGACATTCAAAAGGCTGGAATTAGTGCGAGTATACCTGACAAATCGAGTGAATCACGCG
>Ga0153976_1000517_pt1 | contig 13286 bp, 17 predicted proteins | sample TSGA060MetaG_FD_104717 | JGI IMG/M metagenome (GOLD analysis project Ga0153976, IMG submission 104717) | Attine ant fungus gardens microbial communities from Georgia, USA - TSGA060 MetaG | ecosystem: Host-associated > Fungi > Mycelium > Unclassified | place: USA: Georgia, Yuchi Wildlife... | reverse complement strand
ATATGAGGATGCCATACATGTTCTCTCGTCGAAGGCACCAAAAACGGAGTCGAAGCCCGATCCTGCGACGCAGCAAGAAGACTATTATAAGACGTTTAGGACGAATGTGTTACTCGTCTGGACATTGAGCAACGTGAGTGACGATCTGTTTGAGTCGTATCGAGCTATTTTATGACTTTGGTTTTTTTTTCGGGTAGGCTCTTCTGGCTGCTATTATAACGTGAGTGTTTTCCTGACGGATTGTATGAAGCTCGTTTAACCGTTTTTCTCATAACAGAGCGGCGACGGGTGGGACTAGTGCAGCCGTGAATGGTTACATGGCGTTCATCCTCTTCTCAGTAGTTGGACTTGCTTGTACGTCAGGAGCCTCTCTCTTTTGAATTATCACTGATCCATCATTCATTCATTTTTAGTCATTCGTTTCATCGGCTCGACTACATATATGGTGGTACGCTTATTTGCAGGGGAGTGAGGTCGTTGTAGAGCTCGGATACGATACACGATACGTAGATACCTGTATGAAGAAGCTGCCCTGGTCAATCTGGGGACATCGATGTTTTATTGTATTGTGTTTTGAGGAGCAAAAGGACATTTGATTGCCTTGTTCCGTACGCTCGTTTTGTTCTGTATGGTACTCCCTATATATCGCTGTGACACTGTATTTTATCTATGTATGGAAAATCATGGCGACAACACCAACATCAGTGATTAAAGCGTGTGCGAGATGAATGAACCGAAATCAAACAAGGCTGGAGTTAAATGATGCAAAAGAACTAAATGAGGAGAAAATAATTGACCATGCGCTGCATCTCCATTATCGACCCTTTGGAGTAGGCGCACAGCAGACAAAAGACACCAAAGGAACCCACCATGGGGGATTCTTGCCGGTGCCACTAACTGGAAGCGGTCTGGTAGACATCGATGCGACGGCAGGTGGGGTTTGAGACGTGGATGCCTGAACATGGCTTCCTAATTGGCCTCCCTGCTGCTGTACGTATTTTCCCTTGTCGCCAGGTGGTTGCGGTCGGGGAGCAACATACAGTGACTACACAGAATCATCAGATTATGGTGATCAAATAGCTACCGCAGAAAAGACATACCTGTCTGTCTTGTGAGTTGGTAACTGTTACCAAATTAGTGTGTCCTTGCATCGTCTGGTGGGGCTTTGTCGCGGACGCCTGCTTCATCTCAGTAGTGGGTGGAGGAGGCAAGTGGGCGCTTGGGCGCCTATGTTGATCGTATGCGAAAGCAGCTAGGGCCTCTGGACTGGGGTAAGTGTTTGGCACGGCAAAGGTTTTTGGTGAGTCGACCCACCTATCTTCTTTCACCTTGGTCCTTATCAATATATGCGCACGAATCAGAAGTTTCCTTTGAAAGAATCGATCCTGACTCACTGGACGTTTCTGATTATGTATGGAACCGTTGTTGTGGCACCATTAGACGATTCGCAGGTGACCTTTTGACGATCTGGGCAGTGGTCAACTCTACCTGGCAAAACCGCCCGAGGTGTGAATTTACTAATCACGGCCCCTGGCAAAACCGCCCAAGGTATGAATTTACTACTCAGGGCCAGCACCGCTCAGCAATCAACACAAGTCTTAAAGAAGAGGGATGACCTGAAAACTGTAACGGTCGACGTTTTGTCCGGAGTGGCGGAAGCTGAGTGAAGTCGTTCACTGGTCAGGTGCGTACCATGAGTTCAAAAAGTCTGAGATCTGGCCACTCTGGGGCTGTTCTATCATAGACTGCTGGGGCAAACTCTGGGTCAAGTCTGGGGCCTGGCAGGCGGCCTCCAGCGGAGTTGTAACTACGCCGAAGTCTGGGGCAAGTCTGCGGCCAAACGTCGGGAGTTCCTGGTTGAGTGGATGTTGAACGTTGATTGGCAAGAGCGCTCGGACAGCACGGAGTCCGAGCTCGTGGCACTATCCCACGTTGAATTTGCACGTTTCTGCACTGCACAAGCGCACTTACAGACTCACTCTCTGTATCGATTACGCCGATGTTTTACCTCCGATTTTGCGATTGCCACGTGTGGTTCAAGGTTAAGATGTATTCACGGAGGATAGCATGAGTGCGTAAATTAGTAATGTATCCATAGGGCGTAAGTAGATGCTTAGCAAATTAACAATGCGGTGTATGTATATCAAGCGCTCTCCCACAAGTATGGCGCTAGTGCATATTTATCTCAGTACACAGTATTATCTATCTTGGTGATCTTTACAAACTTCCAAGTTCCAACATCCTGCACGTCATCACCACTTCCCAATGGCCGGGGTGGCAGGTGCTGTAGGTAATTAGTCATTTTCATACCACCCCAAAAACGATCCAAAGAGAGTCCTTTCTTCTGAATTTCGATCCCTAAGTTCGTATGGCCCACCTCCTTCATTCCTCCTATTTAGTAATAGACTAATAGTCTCATAACACGCAGATACCACATAACCGCCCGCGCAGTTATCTTCATCCCCATCACAAGGCGCAGCCAGAAATACGATCGTCATCGTAGACGCGATGAGGAAAGACACATGATCGTGATTCGTGATTCGTGAACGTACATGACCCATTCTCCATTTCCTCACCCCTGAGACAAAGGTCGCATTAGATGCATGATTCACGCTTGTTCGCTAATTGTAAGATGTTATTCGCTAAGTATTGACACGCACCTTGGTCCTTGGCTGACATCACATGAAGGACTTGCCATGGGTGTCATCACCCTCATTTGCTCCTGGTTTCACTCGGCTTTTAGTGGTACGTGCATGTATCCCGGAGGTGATAATCGATGACACAAATTCCAGTCCATGCTGATGCGAGCTCTGTCTCTGGCGTCCGGCCAACACTCTGCACAGCACGCATGGACGCTTTCGGAGCTCAGAGCTGAAAGACGATGCTTGTTTACCATAGCTAATGGGGGTTATGATGTGGAACTTCGCACCCAATCTCAGCATTTCTACATGAGGCTAAGAGGACGCATCAAACTGTACATTGTGCACGGTGAGATGCATCCTTTGAGCGGGTTTATAAACAATTAGTTTTCTGAGCATTTACGACGGTGTCCTGCGCACTCGCGAACCCCGTGGAGGTATCCAAACCCAGCATCATGAGCACCATATTAAAGTGCCGTTTCGCACAGGCCGTTGAAATGATATGGTCTGCCATTCTGTCCTCTCTCCAGGAAGGCAAAGTTTGTCATAAACGCTTGTAATAAGTTAATAACTCATGCCACATGCAGTACCACGATTGGATCGATTCCAGGAGAGTCCGGCAGATTGAACTCGAATTTCAACTGCAGATATGCACATCATTCCAGCAGTTACTCTCGTCCACCCTTGAGCACGAAACGCCTTTCAACGAAATGCCTTCCGCTGCTTGAGATATCCATCGATGCAAATAATGCAATTGCAATTCTTGACGCATAGAACATCGTCAGATGATGTCCGCACTGACGACTTGAAGGAGAAACTCATACTCGTCAATGGCAAACTTGTTGCAGCGCATATATACGAGTACACCACACAAAGTATGGTATACTATCTATTATCCATCCGACCAATTCCCGACGCGCTAGCAGTATCGCAGCCCAGCGTATGTGTTCTGCTTGACGTCGGTACAATGCACGGCCCCACCTCCATCTACCACCTTTGGAAAGCCTTCGACATCAATTCAAACGTCGGCAGCGCATGCGGCGAAATCCTCGCCTTGAAGGGCAAGTACGGATATTACCCGATCAATTTCCTCGTCGCGGCCAGAAATATTTTGAGGCGAAGATGCATGGTGCAGGCGAAGACATCTTCACGGCAAATATGTATCTCGCCGAGGATCGGGTGAGTGTTGAGTTTAATCAGATGAGGTCTGGCTCATATTTGCCCAGATATTGTGCTGGGAGTTTGTCTTCAAACGCGGGGGATCATGGATTTTGCACGACTGATCCTCAACTGCTTCTATCTTGGCCTTCTCATCATGTGCTTCCTTCTCTCCCTCGGTAATCGGCCCCAAGGGTCGAAGGGGGGCTACACGCTCGCGTTCATCGGGTTCGGGTTCGTCACGATTAAATGACCGTTACGGCGTTCAACCAGTGCTTGCGTACAAGGGCATCCAGAGTGCTGCGCAGGCAGGGGGACGAGCGATCCAAGTAAGCGATTTCTTCACGAACTCGATCTTTACGGACGTGGTACTCTTGTCGGCGGCTACGCTTGGGCTGTACATCGTCGCTTCTCTCATTTTCGTGAGTTGTTTGTTTACGTTTGCTCTGTGTTGTCGTTTTATTGATGGTTGACGGTCATTCAAGTTCGAGCCGTGATATATGATTACTTCTTTCTTCCAATATCTGCCATGTCGCTGTCATACATCACCGTGTTGGGTGTCTGCACGGTACGTCCCTTTTTCATTGTGCGCGACCGACGAAAGGAATCAGTTTGGCAATGTGCATGATGTGTCTTGGGGAACGAAGGGCGACAACAAGGTCAGTACTGATCTCGGTGTTATCAGCGCGGGCAAGGGCGAGAACAAGAACGAGTTCGAGGTAGCGTTGCCCACGCCTGAGACAGCTATTAATGCAGCATATGAAGATGACATACATGTTTTCTCGTCGAAGGCACCAAAAATGGAGTCGAAGCCTGATCCTACGACAGAGCAAGACGACTATTATAAGACATTTAGGACGAATGTGTTACTCATTTGGACTTTGAGCAACGTGAGTGACGATCTGTTTGAGTCGTATCGAGCTATTTGATGACTTTGGTTTTTTTGGGGGACAGGCTCTTCTGGCTGCTATTATAACGTGAGTGTTTTTCTAACGGACTGTATGAAGCTCGTTTAATCGGTTTTCTTATAACAGAGCGGCGACGGGTGGGACTAATGCAGCCGTGAATGGTTATATGGCGTTCATCCTCTTCTCAGTAGCTGGACTTGCTTGTACGTCAGGAGCCTCTCTGTTTTCAATCATCACTGATCCATCATTCATTCATTTTTAGTCATTCGCTTCATCGGTTCGACTACTTACATGGTGGTACGCTTATTTGCAGGGGAGTGAGGTCGTTGTAGAGCTCGGATACGATGCCCTGGTCAATCTTGTGACATTGATGTTTTATTGTGCTGTGTTTTGAGGAGCAAAAGGACATTTGATATTTGATTGCCTTGTTCCCTACGTTCGCTTTGTTCTGTATGGTTATATCGCTTTGTGACACTGTATTTTATCTATGTATGGAAGATCATGGCGACAACACCAACATCAGTGATTAAAGTGTGTACGAGATGAATGAACCGAAATCAAACTGTACAAGGCTGGAATTAATGATATAAAAGAACTAAATGAAGAGAAAATAATTGACCATGCGCTGCATCTCCACTATCGACCCTCTGGAGTAGGCGCACAGCAAACAAAAGACACCAAAGGAACCCACCATGGGGGGTTTTTGCCGGTGGCAGCGGGTTGCGACTGCGTACCTCCTGCACCCGCCGTGGTAAGACTATTAACTGGAGGGGGTCTGGTAGACGTCGATGCGACGGCAGGTGGGGTTTGAGACGTGGATGCCTGAACATGACTTCCTGATTGGCCTTGCTGCTGCTGTACATCTTTTCCCTTATCGCCAGGTGGTTGCGGTCGGGGAGCAACATACAGTGACTGCACAGAATCATCAGACTATGATGATCAAATAGCTACCGTTGAAAAGACATACCTGTCTGTCTTGTGCTGTCGCAACTTCGACAACATGAGTGCGGTGACGAGAGAAGAGACTTCGTCTTGGTGGTGACTGCAGTGCGGTTGCTTCGTGCGTGTTGGGTTGTGAGCTGCGGAAGGGTGAGGGGAAGGCATTTCCACGAAACGCTGAGAAAGGCGCGAAACCACGGAGCCGATGTTCAAAATGGGTGACAGGCGTTGCGGAGGACTGAAAGGGCCAAGGTCTGAATGACGATAACAAGTTGGATATTCGCAGCGTACCTGAACACCATCTCGGGCATCATCAAAAAAGCGTGGCGGTAGTCGATAGGCGTACTCATGCTTGGCTCGACATCGCGCAGCATCGGTCTAAAATGTGGATAGTTACATTCATGGCCAAGGGTAGCAAGCAGGTCACGTACGTCCATTAACGATTTTCGAGCTGTGACCTGCGAGTGAGAGATTGGTGTGGTTTTCACGAAAGAGCAATGTACCATACTTTCTGTTTCAGTCCATCTCGCGACATCTGAGAGTGAACATTGTCAGTGTTACGACGGAAGACTAGTTAGTGTATTCACATCGGGAACGGACAAGAGGTCTTCAAGGCCGGCATCCTTTAGGGTGCTATGAATGTCCCATACATACGCGTTTTTATTATCGCAACCTGTAATAAGCTGCTTTCCATCAGCAGAAATGGCTGCACACTTGACTGTGTATTTTTGCTGCATGGGCGGGCCAACTGGGAGGTTCGTGTCGAGATTCCATAGACGCGCTGTTCTATCGAATGATCCACTCGCAAGGAGGCGATCGTTCTGAAACAAGGAGAGACAGTAGACACTGCTTGTGTGACCCTTGAGAATGGTGATTTGCTGCCATGTGGTGGTGTCGAATATCCTAATCGATGCAATTGACCCGGTGATAAGCTTCTTTTGATCCGAGGTCCATGCCAAGCTCCAAACTTGAGAATCGTGTTTGATTGTGGAAAGCAGGTTGCCTGTCTTTGCATCCCAGATTTTTAATGCAGTCTCGCTGAAACCGCCGGTCGCAATCATGGTTGTGTCGGGTGAGTAGATCGCTTCGTACACAATCTCGTGCCCGGTCTCGATTGGACCTAGAACTGTGTCGCCGCTCTCGACATCCCATACTCTGATCGTCCCACCATCAGACACGCTCGCCACCCGCTCACCGTCTACACTCCAGCACAACGTCTTCACAACATCAGTATGTCCGCTCCATCTAGCAACGACTTTCTTCGTCTCAACGTCCCATAATCTCACTTTTCCATGCCAGCTTCCGCTAGCAACTGTCTTGCCGTTTGGAGACAATGCTATGCTCCACACTTCCTCTTGCCCATCATCCTCTTGCCCATCATCACGCCAGTCATTGCCAATTTGTACGCCGCTCTCTAGGTTCCATAGTCGAAGTGAACCATCATTCGAACATGTGATGATGCGCCGTCCGTCGGGCAGGCGAACAATACCTGATATAACACCAGTGTGTCCTCGCATCGTCTGGCGGGGCTTTGCCGCAGACGTCTGTTTCATCTCAGTAGTAGGTGGAGGAGGCATAATGGGCGCTGGGTGCCTGAACGATGTTGATCGTATGCGAAAGCAGCCAGCTAGGGCCTTTGGACTGGGGTAAGTTGCTGGGACGGCAGAGGTTCTGGTGAGTCGACGCACCTATCTTTTTTCACCTCGGTTCTTATCAAACTATGCGCACGAATCGGATAATTTTCTTTGAAACAATCGATCCTGACTCACTGAACGTCTTTGACTATGTATGAAACCGTTGTTGTGGCGCTCTTAGACGGGTGACCTTTTGACGATCTGGGCAGTGGTCAACTCTACCTGACAAAAGTGCCCAAGGTATGAATTTACTACTCACGTTCAGCACCGCTCATCAATCAACACCAGTCTTAAACAAGAGGGACATGTTGGAATTAGAATCGCTCGATACCGTGCTTACCTAATCAGTGGTATACAAATGCCGTACGGTAGCTAGTTTTCGCTCAGGGCCCGCTTCGTAGGATAACGCGACTTTCTTTCAGGACAGCCTGACGACAGAGACAGTCGACGTTTGTCTGGAGCAGTAGAAGTAGCAATGTTGGTGGAAGCAGTCCAATATGGTGCGCCCATTGCGTTATCCTCGTGTTTGTTACACATGCTGTGCATATCAACCCGAGCTCTAGCGCTAGCACTGTGTGCATCGTTATCTTAGCTCGCACGGCGCAAACAGAGACATGATCATCATCGTAGACGCGTTGAACAATATCAAGAGATTCAAGTATCAACGGATACACATGGATACAAGGGGCGCGGGGGGAGCTGTGCTGTTTGTCAAGCTTGAACCCTAAACATTTGAACGCTCACGCTGGTCATCGACCGATAACCTAAACTGCATAAATTGCCTCCTCGGTGCAGGTCGGATACATAAGAGGTTGAGTACCAGGTGCTGTGCATACACCGTGTGGTGCATTCCACAAACTAGAGAGACTTCCCAACTGGTGTCTCAAACACGATGCGACGTAAGTACGGTGATCAATGATCGACAGGGTTGCACAGAATGTCAACAACGAAGTTAAAAGTACAAGAGAACTTGTTGAAATAATGAAAACAATGGCCCATACACTGCAACTTCATTGATGACCGCCGGTGTTCTGAGCATCATTGGTATCTTGGTGATAATTGGTATCTTGAGCATCATCGGGGTCTGGAGGAATAGATACACAGCAGATGAACAAAATGCAACGAGTCCACCATGTGGGATTCTTGATGCGCTTTGCTATGTCACTGGGGCGCTCTGGTCGCCGAGCAACATACAATGCCTGAACAGAAATCATCACGCTTTGACAACAAACAAACAAATCAGACATACCCGTTTGTCCTGAACTGCAGCGACTTCGACAGGACGAGGACGGCTCTGTTGAAGTTCCATTGATTGATTGGTGTTGTGAGATCGGTGGAAGAGGGAAGGAAATCGATTGAAGAGGACATGTTAGGGCGCGGATATTGGACAAAGAAGCGACGAATAGAACGTCCACAACGTACCTGAACACCGTCTCGCACGTCATCAAAAAAGCGTGGCGGTAGTCGATAGGCGTGCTCGCGGTTGGCTGGACGTCGCGTGGCATTGGTCTAAAATGTCGTTAGTTATAATCATGGTCAAGGTTGGCAAATGCGTCACGTACGTCCATCAGCGACTTTCGAGCTGTGACCTGCAAGTGAGAGAATAGTATAAGCTGCACGAAAGAGCAATGGACCATACCTTCTGTTTGAGTCCATCTGGGGGCACCTGAAAGTGAACATTGTCAGTGTTCTGACGAAACACTAGATGACGTGTTTACACTAACATCGGGAATGGACAAGAGTTCTTCAAGGCCAGCATCATTTAGGGTGGTATGAATGTCCCATATGTACGCGTTTTTGTCATCACAACCCGTGACTAGCAGCTTTCCATCAGCAGAAATGACTGCACCACGGACTACGGCTTCATGCTGGATGGGTAGGCCAACGGAGAGATTCGTGTCGAGATCCCATATACGCGCTGTTCTATCGAATGATCCACTCGCAAGGAGGCGATCGTTCTGAAATAAGGAGAGACAAGAGACAAAGTTTGTGTGACCCTTCAGAATGGTGATTTGCTGCCATGTGGCGGTGTCGAATATCCTGATCCAGGTATGTGAACTGGTAATAATCTTCGTTTGATCGGAGGTCCATGCCAAGCTGAAAATCATAGAATCATGTTTGATTGTGGAAAGCAGGTTTCCTGTCTTTGCATCCCAGATTTTTAATGCATTCTCCTCTTGACCGCCGGTCGCAATCTTTGTTTTGTTGGGTGAGTAGATCACCGCGAACACAAGCTGGTGCCCGGTGTTGATTGGACCTAGAACTGTGTTGCCGCTCTCGACATCCAATACTCTGATCATCCCAAAATCAGACCCGCTCACCACCCACTCACCATCTACACTCCAGCACAACGACCTCACAGCGCCACTATACCCGGTCCATCTAGCGACAACTTTCCCTGTCTCGACATCCCACAATCTCACTTTGTCATCCAAGCCTCCACTAGCAACTGTCTTGCCATTTGGAGACAATACTATGCTCCACACTCCCTCTTGCCCATCATCACGCCAGTCATTGCCAGTTTGTATGCCGCTCTTTAGGTTCCATAGTCGAAGTGAACCATCATAGGAACATGTGACGATGCGTCGTCCGTCGGGCAGGCGAACAATACCTGATATACCACCAGTGTGTCCTCGCATCGTCTGGCGGGGCTTTGTCGCGGACGTCTGTTTCATCTCAGTAGTGGGTGGAGGAGGCATAGTGGGCGCTGGGCGCCTCAACGATGTTGATCGCATGCGAAAGCAGCCAGCTAGGGCCTTTGGACTGGGGTAAGTTGTTGAGACGGCAGAGGCTTTTGGTGAGTCGACGCACCTATCTTGAGTTTTTCACCTCGATTCTTATCAATATATGCGCACAGAGCATTGCTCATCAGCAAGTGTTCTTGGAAAGAATCGATCTTGACTCACCGGATGTTTCTGACTATGTATAAAGCCGTTGTGGCGGCGCTCTTAGACGATTCGCAGGTGACCTTTTAAGGATCTGGGCAGTGGTCAACTCTACCTCGCAAAAGCCCCCCCCCAGGTATGAATTTACTACTCACGTCCGACACCGTTCATCAATCAACACCAGTCTTAAACAAGAGGGACAGCCTGACAACGGAGACAGTCGACGTTTGTCCTGGAGTAGCAGAAGTAGCAATGTTGGTGGAAGCTTCGTGTTTGTTACAGTTTAACACATGCTGTGCATATCAAGCGCTCGCACCCGGGCTCTGGCGCTAGCACTATGTCTTAGCATATTTTCTTCCTTGGGCAGTCTCGACAAATTTCCAGCATACTGCATGTTATCGCCACTTCCCCGAGCTCCCTTCGCATGGCAGGTCTGTAGGTTATGGGTATTGTCCATACCCCTCAAACCGACGCGAAGAACAGTCCTTTTCCCCAATTAAGCTATCGATGTCCATCCTAGGAATGTCCACAGCTTGTATAGCGCCAACTGAAGCAATATGACCCTAATCAAGCCTTCATTCTGAATCTCACGAGGAACATTAGCCAGGGACACATCCTCATCGTAGACGCGATGAGCCACATCAGGGGGTTTAGATAAAAGGATAGGCGGGTGTCATTTATGTAAGGGATTTCAGATTTTAAGTATTCTTAATGCTACAGAGTACTGAGTCAGAAATAGCGTGATGAACGAGAAGATTGAAAGAGACACGGACCCAAAACGTGTGGCATGTCTCGCTCGTGCAAATAAACGGCACGAAAAAATGATTCGTCCTCCCTCGTTAACTGCATGAACGCCAATTCCGGTTATCGCTTCCTTCGCTAAAGCACCTATAGGGACATTGATTGATATACATGACATCAGTGCTTTGGGGTGCGTGCTAGTTCTCTCATTTATGAGAAGACACATCTCTGTGAGGACGTTGTACATGCATCCCCTAGACGGTCATTTGGGAAGTCAAGAGCGCCTTCATCGTTATCCGGTGTCCACAGGCATCAATTCTGACGGCTTTCATGAGCAGGAAAATTGACTAGGAGTTTCTCTGAGAAGATCGCTGATCTTGGCCAATAATCATGTATCTGAAATTGAATTCACTACCACTGAAGTATGGACTGATTAGAGGGGACTACGAAGGGCGTCAACAAGATTAACAATAACGGTACAAGAGGATAGATGGAAATATGAAAATAACAACCGTGTGCAGCAATTCCATTATTGGCCCGGTGGTAGACGCACAGCAGACACAAAACACCAAACAAACCCACCGTGGGGGATTCCTGCAGGTGGCAGTGGGTTGTGACTGCGTGCCTGCTGCATCCGACGTGGTAATACTATTAGATGGAGGAGGTCTGGTGGACGTCGATGCGACGGCAGGTGAGGTTTGCGACGTAGATGCCTGGGCCTGACTTTCTGATTGGCCTTGCTACCGCTGTATTTCTTTCCAAGTCGTTCGGGTCGCCGAGTAATATACGATGACTGCACAGAAATCATGAGATTATGGCGATCACAGAACTACCTAGAAAGACAGACCTTTCTGTCTTGTGCTGCTGCAACTTCGACAACAGTAGGGCGGTCATTAATTGCTGGAGTGAGGTTGCTTACCGGTGGGGTCTGGGTGCTTTGAAGGATTCGCTTCTGACTCACTGGACATCAATGTTGAGTTTTGGTGAACAAAACAACAATTTCACACATACCAGCTTTAGGCAGGAGTTACGTAATATTGTGGATGTGGAAGTCCAAATACCAACAAGCAACAGCGATCATCTTTAACCGCAAGGTCTACCGCCACACAACGTAGTTTGTCTCATTGTCCTACGTTCATTGGCATTCGCGAGTCTTCACAAGTTCGCGCTCACATGTTTATTCTATACTCTAATAAACTTATCGTGTCTTTTACATCTCCCACAGCTGTTTGCCATGGTCCAGGTCGTATTCCACGTCGTGCTGAAAACCGACTTGTTGCCTGTTACAATTTCCGATGACGCTCAGATCTTTCAGACCTTTCAGTGCCTAAAATCCCAATCGCACGTAGCGCGTCGAATTTTGGGTAGAACCTTGTTTGATCAATACGATTACTACAAGCTCAAGACCCCAGTTTCACTTCCCGACGACGACCGTCCCAATGCCGATATCGTCCAGGACTGCCTGGATAAGAGCAATTGGCAGGTAGTGTCTCCACAGCGCCCCGTGAAGGCATTGGCACCAACGCTATGGGGTTATTATGTTTACATGATAATCCAGCCGAAACGTGAGCTGCCGCATATCTATTGATCATTCATTAGCTCACCTACTTCTTCAGGTGAAGCGGAGAGTGCGATTGCAAATCTCGATGCAAACTATGCGGAAATATTTCGCTCCTTGCAGATCACGGTCTCCATGCTGCAGAGATGGTCAAGGGAGGACGTCAACCATAACTTGGGAGGTGGCAGGTGGTGGCGGGCCAGCGATGTACATGGCCCTGATTTTCCAAACGCAATCTCTCAGATAGAACACGCGTTGGTGGAGCGCCGTACCTACATTGTGAGCACTTCTGTTGCTGCATCTGTACCCTTCGCCAATTCTTGCCAAGGTTCCGGAAGGCGAAGAGATCAGAGATTATCAGAATGCTCAATCCTACGCTACACATTTCAACAACATCTTCGTACCGTCTCCGAACCCACCGGGCAAGGTGACCAACCGGGAATTCGCAACGTTCTTCCACGTCCTTCGGTGCTTTGACGAAGACTCGGATAACATTACGAACGACGGATCGTTCGCCACGAAGGCCAGAAACCTCGTTGTGTATTTTATATCACCGCCCTTCTTTTCACGTTACAGCTCACATTTCGAGTTCAAGCAGTAAGTGAGTCAACTCGTGTCGTAGTTCAACTGATGATCGTGAAATATTCCAGGGAGAAGTCTTGGAGTTTCCCCATATTCATTTGTACTCGAGATCAGCCCGAAACGTGGTGCAGGTTTAGCCCGAGGAGCGATTTCATGGTTTCGTCGCGCTCGTTTCTTTGCCCGTTCCTCATCTCCGAAGTGGTTTCGGATGGTGATGAGTCAGATCGATTCCGTATGCTGCT
>Ga0153976_1000512_pt1 | contig 13319 bp, 10 predicted proteins | sample TSGA060MetaG_FD_104717 | JGI IMG/M metagenome (GOLD analysis project Ga0153976, IMG submission 104717) | Attine ant fungus gardens microbial communities from Georgia, USA - TSGA060 MetaG | ecosystem: Host-associated > Fungi > Mycelium > Unclassified | place: USA: Georgia, Yuchi Wildlife... | reverse complement strand
TCGGTTATATCATCATGCGTACAACTATGAGTCCAATTGGGCGTGGTACTTTGTGATCATATCTCCTCGTCATCACTATCGTTGTCGTTGCTGTCATTGTATGGACTATCACATTTGCACTGAAGCTATAGGAGATATATATTCGGTCTGACAGTAGCGTGGATGGACCCCAGTCTACTCTTGTTAACATTGACGTAAAGATGAAATTATCACCGTAGTCATTTGACTTGCACCATCCCTTTCGCAATTTCTATAAAACAGTATACATGATTACAGAAGTCCAAAACGACAACCTAATAAGCTTGGTAATATGAACAAGATGGAATGAATCTTACCCCTTATTCTTCAGGGTGATCAATCCTCCAAGCCTGAATCCAGTCGATGATCCTGGCAACATTGGATTCAAGCTGCTCCGATCCTTCACTTTGCAACTCGACGACAGGAAGATCGGGATAGGACGACCGTGCTTCGTCAAGTACGACCTGCAGAATCTCGACTTCATTGTTTTCCTGTATTTTCTTCAAAGGATATCCTCTTGCAAAAATAGGTGTTTTTGAATAACAACCAGATGAACCCTCGAGAACTTGAGACCTACCTTTTTTCTAATCGTTCCCAAAGTAATGTATGGTCACATCGCAGTACGACCACGAGATCAGGCCATCTTTCGGGATATATGTCACAGGTATGCCAATCAAGGATAATTCCACCCTGAGCAACCATTGGTTCTAATTCGTCTAATAGCTGTTTTTTTCATCCCTTGAGATTGATAAAATTGACATTCAGAAGGAGATTCTCCTATTTGAACCATACCTTATCTTCATCTACAGTATAACTCTGCCATTTATCATCGTAGTTCTCGTACAGCCCTTTTTCCTTGACCCAATCGCCGACATTGATATGTTCCAGTGGGATTGGTGACTCTTTCGCCAGCAATTGTGCATGTGTGGTCTTCCCAGTTCCAGGCGTCCCTGTTATGACGATGACAGGTCCTTTCTGAGTGGTCATCTGATGAGGGAGATGAATAAATGCTAACCGGATCAGTTACAACATTCGGATTTTCCCGGGATGTATTTCATCAACCCTTGAAATACGTATCTCATCATATGGAATCAAGCCAAGGAGCAGACGAGCTGATAACTGTCTTACCTGTTCATTTCACCAATGCACTTTCTCCCAATGTCCAGTTACATCAATTTCCTCTATTAAATCGTCCTCTTCAAGTTCCCCCAAGTGCTCAGATGAGCGGCAAAAGAATTACCGCTCGAATCAAGCCAGGAATACGACGAATAGAACTTCACGTCCCGGCAGATACACGTCCTGAAGTATGGAGCAGTGACAAATCACGGGATTTTGGCGCAGCGCGGATTGAATACGATGTAGAAAAAAGGCAAGAGCGGAAAGGACTCAGAGAAGGAGAGGAACCCCGTTTAAGAGAAATCCGACTGCAAAGCGAAGAGTTGCCTCAGCGAGGTATTCAGATGCTTGGAATTATGCGAAATGGTCGGCAATCAATTGATTTCCATTTCTTTGTCTTTTGAGAACTCACAGTCTTGACGATCTAGGCAAGCTGAACCTCCATCCAATCAAGGAGACACATCAGTTCCGGCCAACCCTTACTTACCTTGATATACTGTCGCGTCGCAATAGACGCGGGCGGCAAGATGGATCGGACTCAGAATCTGATGATGGGCCACCCCCGGATCCAGATGATCTATTGCCAGTGGAAGCACCAAAAAAAGAAAAAAAATCTACAGGACCTGGAAAAGAGATCCAGGTTTCTGCCCGAAAATCTGACGACAAGGGCGCCACTTCGACCCTCGGCAGCCTTTCAGTGATTCGCAGGGATATGTTACGAGTCATTCGCTTGGAGGAGGATGAAGAGTGGCAGGAGCTCCGTTTTTTTGATGTGGCGGTTTGTTGTTCTTGATTCTTGAGTAAATGCCTTTCTCAAGATTAATTCTAGGAAAATGAGTCTATGGAGGCTTTTGAATCAGTTTTTTCCAAGAACACAGAATGCCTTGTTTCTAACGACGATATTACGCAATTCCTGGAAGGAATTGAAGGTTTAATGCCAAAAGTGGACACTTGACAGCTTAGAAACGAGTGATCAACTCCGCCAGAATTATTGAATTTTTTCTTGCCTTCATACACATTTTCTGCTGCGTACATGAGCGACACCGAATCTGATCAGGAAAACGATAATGCGAAGGTCGATTTTGATGAGATGTTTATGTTTAAGCCCAATGTGGGTGAGAGTGCCTCGTTTGCGCTGGACGCCATTCTACAAACTCTTGCAAATGACGATCAGGCATATGACCAGTCCATGGATTGTATGCATTCTTATCATACTGTAACCACCTTGCGTTGACTGTTTAAACGTCTAGCACTGAGTGCTCTGGTTGGACAGTTGGATTTGCTTTTGCAAGAATACAGTCATGGGCTGAAGCAACGAGCTATTCTTGTCTTTCAACGCCTAGGTACGATATATGCCCTTATAACACACCATAGACTCAATCATTGTTCATTTTAACCAGTAACCGGCAAAACAATAGATCAGCTGCTCCAATTACGGTTCAAATTACGCGGCCATGGGATTATCTCGAGAACTTGTTCTCCCACTTTGATTGATAAAGCTATCTCTCAAATTGGCTCTCTAGTGTTGCTCGTGGCGAATGATTCGGATGAAAACTGGAGTCACGCAACACCAGGTCAATCTCTCAGAAACCAGATGGTGCTTGATTCTGTGAGAGCTGCGAGTCAACTACCAGGTACCCACATGGACACTCTTGTCTTTTAACGTTTGTTGAACTAACAACAGATCATTGGAATGATATGGCATCCACGCTCACCTTGCATCACATATCTCCTGCTGCTAAACGGTTGATTATTCGCCTCCTATTTGGTGTCCTTGTTATGCAACCAGACCTTAACAGGGGTAGAGTGTCCTCGAGGTACCCTCGGTTGCGTCATCGAATCGACAAATTAGATCCTGATTCCCGTTAGTGATCATGATTATAAGCTGCTCTCTTCAGCGCTCGAAACCATCATTGGAGAGTATGTCACCTTCGATGCGATGACAGGGTCTCCGATCATACACAGAGATCACCTTGATTGCGCGTTCTTTCTCAATCTTTACGCTGTGAGGTTTTCAGTAAATTGAAAATTTTTATTTACTGAGTAGGTATTCTTTTCAGACAGTTCGGACGATGAATCCAGATCCAGCTGATGATCAGGCCATCTGTAAACCATACATTGAGTCCCACATGCTTGCTTTGATCGACTTGGTCCTCTTTCCCACTTATGATGCCTCGGAAAAAGCACCATCGTCTCAAATTGCATTTACTGTTTGTTTCTGTTGGGGAAAATTACTATCCTGGAGCTGGGTGACATGGGCTGACCAACGGATCGTCAGCGCAGAAATCATCTGCTTTATGGTGAGTATATCCAATGCGAAACTCTGACATGTATTCTCATCGATTTCAAGACTCAGCAATGGCTTGAAACTATCAAATGCGATGCAGCTTGCTCGAAACACAGAAAATGTGTTCTCGCGTTTGATTATTTATTAGAAAACATGTTTACAAGCTTCGCCGTGCTCTCTGTGAGATTATCAAGCTGTTTTTCGGACTGTCTGCTAACTATGCTCAGGATACTCTTGCTCGCTCTGTAGGACAGTGGCAAATAGATCATGAAAGTCAACGGCTAAAGTCGCTTGATCAAATCTGCTCCTTTGTATTGTCAAGTCTTCACAAAGGATCTAGAGGAGATGACTATCAGTCAACTGATCGCCTTCGACCGTATGCATCAAAAGTATGCCGGAGCGTTTTGCTCCTGTGTATCAGAGAGGTAGTTTTGAACGACAGGGACAAGGGTATGCAATTACCCTTTCTTCACCATGCTACGATTGACATGCTTTGATCAGCGAGAGACAACTATTTAGACCTGCTACTCTCAATGGACGAAACCATTTTGAGACAATCTCTTGCAGAGCTACAAACCGACCGAGCGGCTCAGTTCTCCGGCAACTTGGACCGTAGTTCGTTGTGTTATGATATTAAGTGTGCTCCGATTGACTCCTTCGCAGTTTACTCTGAAGCGCAGAGGTGGGTAGATGGAGTGCATCAAACAGCCGATTGCTGTATCTCATGCGACTATAATATTCTTAGTCACTTGGATGAAGTATTGATTTCGCCGGCACGTCTGTCGATGATCCGCTTTGCTCTTGGGTTCCTAACTATCCTTTGCAATGCTGATATACGAGGGCTGTTTCTTCGGGAAAAAATCTCGTCCTTCTTTATGAGACTATTCAAGCGTCTAGTCGATAATGAAGGATACAGGAAAGCCATGCTGGGTCCTCTGTTAACAGCACTTGCAGCAGCTGAAAAATATTTCAGTCCCTCCAAACCATTTTCCTCCCTGACAGAGGATGATGGTTTCTGGAGATTGTGTCTCAGGCAACCATGCGACAACTTCCATTCTAACAGTCAGCTGTATCTCATATAGGCCCTTCTGACAGCTAACTGATGATATCTTCCAATTTTAGTGGCATTAGCCCAGTACATTCTCCAGTGTTCGTACTTTCCTGATAGTCTCCTGTTACTGGAGACCTTGGACCACTTTCGTACCATTGTCCTGAAGATCTTAGGGGACGAGTTGCCACGGGATTGCCGGGATGTCCTCAGGTTATCTCTTCCGGTTTTCTGTCAAGTGATAGTCCACCTCCTTAGCCGAGGAACTGAACCTTCACGAGCTATGAAGCAATATTTCGTCAGTTCTCCGTGGACCATGGTGCTTCTGAGGGAGACAAAGCGGATGCTTGCCCATCCACCTGTGTCAACTGCATCTGGCGAAGAACTCTACTTTCTGTGGGACATGATAAAATCTGCTGGAATACTCCTTGAGCAGGCAGTATGTGAACAGTACCCCTAAATAACCAATCTTATAGTAGCCATTCAAGCTCTCGGACGACGCTGTAGCGAGTCAAATGATAAAGGTGAATAAGATGGCCATGCTACAGAGATGCTAGTTAACTTCAGTCAAGGTTCCCAGGACCAAACTTCTCTTGTATCAATCTCAGATCATTGTCGTTGCAGTTTCGTAGATAGTTGAAGCGATGCCCAAAGACATTGTCATAACAGTTCACTGCTACAACGGCCATTGTAGTGTAAAGGTACATTATGAGATGGGCTCAATTGCTGTTGATGTGTCGATTGCGGCCATTATAGTATGAAACCGGAGACAGGAGGATCTATGGAGCAAGAAGAAAAATCTCTACAGCTGTCAATGCAAGGCCTCCGTTGATTGGATGATAGAATTGACCTCGTTTCTGAATGGTGGTCATTGGTATGTATTTTTCATTCAGGCTATCAATTGTGCCACCAAGTCAACTTGTTCATCTATTGATCGTTTGGTGCATTGTTGACAGAGTGACGTCTGAACCAACTAGCTGCGTAACATGCGGTAGTACCTTGTGCGATCAGACGTTTACGAATTGTGGGGATACATTTCCTCTTTGGTCGTTCTGGTCAACGTGTTCTGGACAAGTCTATTCATTGAGGATTTAGGATTACTCACGGTCTTTTCTGGTCTGTATCGGTAATCGCAAGGAGCCCAGAGTCACATTGAGGAACATCTATCTTACATACCACTGGAAATAGTGGCTAGGGTTGTATGTGTCATGATGCACCAATATCAGATCGCTTCGTGAAATGGTGCCTAACATTATAGTCCTGTGCTAATGCTGACACGCGAGAATAATTGATTCTACGTTGTGTTGTCGAGTGCTCTCAATTTCTCAAACCTATATAGCAGCATCATGACGTCATTTTCGTGCAAGACTAATTGATATTTATCACGCATCCTTCTCGAGCCAGTATGCCCCAGTTTCCTGATTACTACAAACTTTTGAATATCACACCAAGTGCTACACAGGAAGAAGTACGTCAAGCATATAGGAAGGAATCTTTAAAGTCGGTTCTACCTTTGTGCTTAACAAGAGCTGCTACTTCAATTACATTAACCCAGGACTCACCCCGACCGCCTTGCTAACGCTAACCCTGCCGAGAAACAAGAGACGACAGAAAGATTTCAGGTCAATTTACTATCGTTTTTCTCTGAGCCTAACATACTGACACGTGGAGCTAGGCCGTAGCAGACGCCTATTATGTCCTTTCCGATTCCCAGAGACGCAAGGAGTACGACACTCTGTATACCGCCCGATCAGACCGCACAGACAATCCGAGCTCAACTTACAATCTTTTTGCCCAGTTTGCGAACATTTTCAATGCAGAAGCTACTCAGGCCTCTGGTGAGGATGGTACTCAGCCAAATGCAGACGGGGTGTTTGCCGATGTGTTCGAAGAGGTTGGCTCACTACTTGTCTATGATGATGAATCAATTCTTAGTGCCGATTTGACAGCTCCTACGTCCCGAAGTTGAACGGCGGGTCCCCATCTGGGGTTGGGTCGGTGCAGCGTGCGGTGGTGGACTTGGATTCATCGTTGCCAATGTTCCCGGATTGATGCTTGGTGCCTTCGCCGGTAATCGATTAGGAGCAGTTCGTGATGCGAAAGGAAAGTCTCTTGCCGCTGTTTTCAGTGAACTGAGCGGGAACCAGAGGGCAGAGGTAAGTTATCATAACCGACTCTGATCCCGACTGGATGGTCTGCATTTCTAGATCTTACGAGCCTTGGCTTTGAAGGTTTTAGGATCTGCTTTATCCTAGCTTACCGATACACGAAGAACAATGTTGTGCAAGTTCTGATGGGAACATCATTACCTTAGTTATGCATAATTGTAATTATTAATTCAATACCATAGGCTTCTGACCTCTCGTCATCAGAGTCTCAACTGCTAAATTGATCGAACCTTTTGTTTCGCCACCTCCATCTTCGCATCGCTCCCGAGGAACTGGTTTAAAGTTCAGGTATTCTTCTCGTTGTTGTTCGTTTTGACCCCAATGTTCGAACTTCATTGCTCGGCTGCGCAACAGCCTATGAACGGTTTGTCGTTTTCACCGGGTGCAAACAGAGATCAAAAAGAAATACAAGAACAACCGTACGCGACGCTAATGGGCATGTCCAATTTCAGGTCATAGCTCCTATCATGACAAACTGATATTCTCCTCAAAGATCGTGTTTTAATCACACCCATGAAGAGACACAGTATGTCCTGAATGGTTCCCTAATCAGTCTATGGTTCCGGTCCGAGGGACATGCCCAGGTCATTCACATCTGCATATCCGAACCAGTCGCTCAAGGCAGACAACCCCTTCACGTTCTTTACGCCATCGTCCGGAGCGCACGACCTCTAATCATTTATGTACGTCAAATCTAGGATCATGTCCATCTTGACCTTCAAAACTCAACAGTTGCACCTTACCCCAAGAGAAATCTAAATAAGAAAACGCCCCCTAGGACACCGAACAAGAAGATGCGGCGGAGGTTAAGCGGTATGACATCCTGGATTTACAAGACCTATAAACTGAACCATGATGTGTTTACCCTCGATCGAATGCAAACAGCACAAGGATATCTCAATGGGTTGGTGGCAGAGAGATCAAAAGCACGTTTGTTGCTAAATAGGCCGGTTTCACCCAAGCGACCAGGGAGATGGACTAGTCTTTTTTGTCGCAGTGGCCCTCTGTCTAAAGATACTGAGCACCAGAATTCATCTTTGGATTCTAACGCCTGTTCCTCGGCATCAATCCCTTCGGAAGAAGTCACTACTAGCCTGGCACAGGGCAGCTCCACAAACATCTATTCGGAGGAGAATATCCAAGGCTTCCATGAGATGGATCTCGAACTCGATTTCCAAGGTTTGCACATCAGGGAGCAGACCGTTGGTATTGAATCAAGCGATTCTTGGTTGACTCCCGGTTCAGCTCACGACGCCGAGGATATCTGTATATCTACACCCGGTAATCCCTGGGTTACGGGAACCTCCCGGAAAAGTAAATGCATTATCACACGTTTGTACCTTTGTCTAGTGTTTCCGGTCTTTCTGCTTACATTTTTCCGTTTTATGGATTTTAATGTCCACCTCAACTCCCCCAAATTGCCCGTTCCTCTGTTATTATTGGATTATATGGACCCTCTCTTGGCCAGGTTTACGACGTGCATTATTGGCAGAAACGCGTGCTCGACAACGTGCTGAACATGAGCGTCTAGAGGAGATGAAGCGTCGAATTGAAATGGAGGAAGTTGTCGCTCAATTGCAACGTGAACGAGAAGAATTGATACAATTGTTGGCAGCTCCGGCTCCGGCAGCCAGCTCACCAGTCCTTCTGCCCAGTAGCCCCTGCATTTCCTCGAGGATCATTATGACATCAACTCTCGGATTTCCGACATCTACCTCATAGTAAGTAGATACCAGGTATCATATTTAAATTAACCTACATCTCAAGAACAGGCACTGAATTTGGTCTCAATCAACGATATATGTTCTGATCTAGTTCTGATCTATCCAGGAGGATTAATCACGAACATTTTAATATGTATCCGTAATATGATGTACATCCACATCAGAATAGTTACATGATCGAGAAAACTACAGAGCTTGTGGTAAAAATCGAGGGACTGCATAAGTATACAAGGTCTGCCGAGTAATGAAATGAGAAGGAGCACAGTGACGTAACTTTAAGTTTGATATATATACCAATAATCCTGAGGGTAGGAAATTTAGATTAAAATCTGTTCTGAGCCAACAAATCCTGCTTGGCATTAACTGTATGGTTAATGCCAAAGTTCCCCTGATTCGCCTGCTCCCATGTGCTCGAAACTTGTGAGATTTTGGAGATGGCTATAATCCCTGATAGCACCTGCTCCATTTGCGAGGGCAAGTGTTATTTCAGATATAACCTTGTCGGAAGATAGGGGAGGTGTATGATCAAGGGAGGAGGTCGAACCTGGGGGCGAAAGAGAGGAGGAAAGGGAAGACATATCGCTATCGGGGTGTTGAAATTGAATGGGAGACGAGAGCAAAGATGGATTGGTAGACGAGAAGGAGAACGCCGAGGAGGAAAGAGAAGAATCAGAGATAGTTGGTAGGGAGTTGCCTTGAAGCATCGTGGAGGGTGGCTGATTTTGATGAAGAAATTGATTATACTCCTGCTCGCCACTTGTCAAACGGTGATATGAAACATTGATTGATGTAGACTGTTTTCCATGGCGAGGGGAGTTGGAGCTGGGAATAGTGGACAAATCCCCGGCGAGAATCTGGATGTCCTCCTCGTCATCGGATTCATCAGTATCAGCAGTATAAGATGTGTGTGGAGTAGTCTGTGGATGAAGTCGTTTGCGTGGTCGACGAGTAGGCTCAAGTGATTGGCACGAGCGGACATATTCGTAGTCGCGCATGCGCTGGACGAACCCCTCTCCATTCTCTGTGATGTTCTGATGCAACTCCCAGAATGCACTAGAGCGAAGATGAGTTAATTCAGATTGACTAAGCGAATTTGAAAGCCCCGGTTCAGAGCTAGGGAGTGAATAGCTTGCACGACGCTTTGAAGATCGATTAGACTTAGGAAATAAGTTGAAGTCAGCAGACGATGAGGGTAGCGTAGACCCTGAGGGTACAGTTGTACAAGGAAGCTGCTCCGGGACCTCAGGAAAACTCATGCTAGTCTCTGGGGACTGACCATGGGCGTCAGCAACGAGGATAGGCAAGAACAAGTATGAGATCTACCGAAATACCGCAGCGCTTCCGTTTTCCGTGCCTCCAATTGATGTCCCAGCTATGTGGCAGTGAGATATTACATGGACCAAGGATGGGATATACACGCTTGGCTATCCTGAGAGAAAAATCGGAGGAATGACGGACAGTGGGAGAGAAGACCGAAGCTGAGCGAGATCTACGACGACGAGCTCCAGAGCGCGCAAATGCCATAACAATGGGGACCTTGTTTCTTGATCCAGGGCCAGCTGCTATATATATGAACACTGACGCCAGAGCCCACGTGATCGAGACTCATACTCCACCTGTGATGACACAAAAGTATCTTGCTGCATGTCGACGTAATCAAGGCTGGTGCATCCATGCACCATCTTCGTCACTGTATATAATTTGATGCATTATATTCCTCATCTTACAATGAACTTCACTTTTATAATCTACAAACATATGGAAAAATGTAAATAATCGGAGTGTTTTTGTAGGGGTGGCGCAAATGGCGCGTAAGCCACTCATGCACCATTTGAGTTGTATCGACGTCCAGAGAACTCGCGATTCGAGGAACTCAATGCGATTCAAACCTTCCCTTGAAGACTGGCTACGAAACTTGCGCGCCCAGATAGACATAACGCATCACACAAAAATATCTCATCCAGAGTGACTTCAAACCTCCCATTGGTTCGAGACACTTGGACCAGTGAGTTGTTTGACTAGGAACATTCCTCTCCCCTCGTCGATGCTCTTGGAATTCCGCATACCTATGGCGCTCTTGGGCCTTACTTGAATGCTTGTATTGTACTGTTTTGTTGGGCTCAAGCTTCTTGTAGTACTGATTGAACCACCTGTGAGCTGTTTGAGGAGACCAGGCTCGGCTCCAACACCACCCCCTAATCCTGTGAATTGACGAGCGAGTGTAGTGCCGCTAATTTGTCGTGAAATTTTTCCATCAGGTCCAACGGGAGTAGACATAGCAGATGTTTGTTGTAGGCCTCCGACTCCAAGCATTAACTGAAGTCACAATTTTAAAATCACAGTCGTTGGCAGAACCAAAAACTCACCAAACATTCTCTACACCAGATGCGGCCGTTTGCATCGGTCTTCGCGGCACTATCAAGCTTCTTTCCACACCCGGGTCCTTTTTTCTTTTCTTCCCCTCGACCCAACATCCAAGAATTAGACTTAATTTGAGGCTGTTTTCCGCCACAAACCAAACAATTGACGTGCCATCTCGAGCCCTGAGGACCCGGTATCACCCCTCTTTCCATCAGAGAAACTGACTTGAGGCATCCTGGGCACGACGTCCGACTACCGAAGCGAGGGGATGGGACTGTGTTAGTTCCTGCTGAAGTGGGACGTTCATAACGACTAGAACTTCCAGCTTTCCGTGGTTGAGAAGGCAAAGGACTCGTGATGTTGTTGGTTTTGAGAGGACTTCTCTCACGTGAGAATGGCAGAGAGCCAACACTTGGAGACTTATGAACTGTAATCTTTTCCGGGGGTGAACACTTTTCATGCCAATCAAATTTCAACAACTCGAACGACTCAACAGTGACGCACCTCGACATGAGCGGGTCCAGCATGGGATTTCACAAAGATTGCCTGACCAGTCGTGCTTTCGCTGAATACGCCATCACAAAAGGTGCATCGAAAGCAGTCCCGATGAAAAGTCTGAGATACGTCGGAGCCATTCTCTCCGGGAACCGTCACAAATTTCCCTCCTTCCCTTAATGTGAATAATTGTTTATGGCATTTCGCACAAGTGCTTGATGCCGATACATAGCCAAAAATCTTCCCAGATGTCTCAGATGGTAATTTCTTTTCTGTTTCTGATGTTCTCGACCGGAGTTTGACAGTGGATTGAGGGCTTTGATTGAGTATATTGGCCTCTTCATCAAAGATAACGTCTTCAGGACTCATGAGAAGTTCATGACATGATGAGTGACTGGGCAATGATTCATTGATATTGAGAGGTGAGTCTATCCCTGAAAGGGACGATTGAGTTAGAGTATCGGAGATATCAGACATGAAATCGGGTGTCGAGGAAGAGGAAGAGGAGGATGCAGATGCAGATGCAGATTGTGTTTGTGATACTGGCATCTTGGAACTGAAGCTAGATGTCCCAGTATTTGATGGAGGAAGGGGGGAAGATAAAGCCAGTGAAGACTCAGAGAGTGCTACCGTTGATAAAACAGGGGATACAGTTTTGTGACGAAAAAATCGTTTCTTCATTTCATCGATAGCCTCTATTGTAGGTGCAGGACTACCAGAAAATTGACGGTGATTACCGAATACCGAAGATGAACCACCAGGTGATTCGTCGGGCTCGGGACTCCGAAGACGCTCTAATCGACGAGTGGGACTTGGACTGCCCTCCGCACGTCCGTAACGTGACTGTAAGGGACTTGAAGGATTCGAATATCGGGGCTGGTGGTTCCTACCAATCGAACTTAAGCGCTGACTGAGTTCTTCGATTGCAGGACTACTCTCGCGCCTCTTCCCAATACCTAGTCGCTGTTCTAACTCCTCGATTGCTGGGCTAGAGTCCTGAAACTTATTCGGCGTATTTGTTGATGAATCCCAACCTTTAAGATCACACCTCTCTGAGGAATTGTTCATTTTTCTCGCGTTCTCTATTGTCTGCTTGGGCGTTCGAGGCTCGCGAGAAAGGCAAGTATCAAAACATTCAGGGCAGGAAGGACGCCCAAGTAAATCGACCATAGGAGAGTTACCTATGTTCTTTGAACAACCTTCGCAATTGAAACACTTCTTATGCCAGTATTTGTCTGTAGCATAAACAAAACCGCCCTCTGCCTTAAGGATCGTGACTGGCTTGTTGCAATTCGGACAAAATCCTTTCGAGCCTCCATTAATGATGAAGCATTGGCGACAAAGGAAACGAGGTTCATCGGAATCAGATAGGGAGGGGTCAGGGTATATGGTAGCATCGGGGAGAAATGGGGTTGCACAAGTAGCACAAGAGTGCGTCACGAGTGACTCTTTCGGTTGTAATACAGATCCATAAACTTTGGATAGTGCCGTTTCGTTTGGTGCCAAAGATGGCAAAATACCGGACTCGGGTTTTGGTCCAGTGATAACGGGTTTGAGAGCTAGGTAGTGACTGACTTGAGAGGTACTTGAGGCAATGTGATCCGTAATGCGGTTGTTAAGTGATGTTGAACCAGTAATTTGAGCATTGATGGCCCTGGGGAAGCGGCGGCTGGAAGTGGTGTCCAGACGGGTAGGGGAAGGAGAGACATTTTCTGATGGTCCCTGACTCTTGGGCCGGACTGGGGAGGTCGACCTCTCACGAGACACGTAAGTTCGAGACCATTTGTCCTGATCTTCCTGTGAATCGGTCTGAATCCAGGAAATAGTAGGAGCTGCATGGAGTACAGATGATCAGTCGGACTGCAATACTCCACCGGGTGCCTGCTCACCAACTACGGAACCTCCACACTTGTTGCATCGCTTATCATTAACGATGTCACCGCATCTACGGCAGAACCCCATACGAGCAACCAGCCAGCAGGCCTGAACTAAAGGAATGCCATATAGAGAGGGAATAGCAACTTCAACCCTGTCTGTCACGTGACCTTAATTAGTGACCCGAAGTGCCGGATTTTCTCTCATGCTCTCTCCTTATTTTTCCC
>Ga0153976_1000511_pt1 | contig 13343 bp, 18 predicted proteins | sample TSGA060MetaG_FD_104717 | JGI IMG/M metagenome (GOLD analysis project Ga0153976, IMG submission 104717) | Attine ant fungus gardens microbial communities from Georgia, USA - TSGA060 MetaG | ecosystem: Host-associated > Fungi > Mycelium > Unclassified | place: USA: Georgia, Yuchi Wildlife... | reverse complement strand
GTCCGAGGTAGACTTTTTACGGGGAGGAGGTCTTATAGCAAACTCGTGGGCATGAAGGACGGGAGGGGAGAGGAAAGAGGATGATGGAGACGGGAAGGGAGATGCCGAGGACTGGGTATCAAAATGCAGAGACCACGATGGAGCTGCAATAAGCCGCGCTCAGTAATCACCGCTGTCCTCAATTCTGATCCCAAACTTACTTTCCACAATAGAGCCCATTTTTTGATTATTAGGGAGAACAAACGCCCCTCCCTCTCCCCATGAATTTTCAGTCCGTTGCCATGCCACCTCACATCCTATTTGTCGCTGTTTGGAACCTTCAATTCTTGACGTCGTGACTCCAGATGCTGTCAGTCATGTCAAAGCTATCCATGAACACACAAGAAAAAATCGATATGAGTATGGCGCGTGAGTGAGTATACGCCACCTCAGGGGTCACATATTCACATGCTTGAATTGGACATCTGATGATAACACTATGCAGATGTAGAGTTTTGCTAAAACTGACCACAAGGTAGCTATCAGTATTTCCCTCTGCCCAGTCTATATCACATCTGTACTAATACATTTCTTATTTCTTTATTGTTATATAACCCCCTTCAGGGCATCCTCATTCTGTTCTCTGAGGATCCCCTCAAGGTGAAGGTCCTGTACCTTCATTTAGGGTTATCCTAGTCATGGATTACCTGCAAGTGATCAGGGTAAGTAAACACACCATTGTGAGTAATATCAGCGTGATGAGCCGTCCATTTTTTCTAACAAATTACCAGGATTGAAATGCTGTTTTCCAATGTGGCCGAGACTTCAGCCAGGTCTACTAACATATTGACTTAGTGAAAACAAGTAGTGCTTGCACAAAAAAGGATCATTTAAACGCCTGAAATTAAGCTGCTATATTTGTATGACGAAACTGAATGTAAAGTATGCACAAAAAATACGACGCCGGATCTGTTTATCAAAAACGGGAAATATCAAGTTGTATTCAGCTTGGGGGGGTATCATCTTCTCATAATAATCCACCTAAGTCGCCCGATGATCATCAGCACCAAGACCAGCTGCCATTCCAATAGCCAAATAATTGCCCATTCGCGCTCCAGGTCCATCCGAGGGAACAAATATCGTCCTATCTCCATATGCCCTGACCTTGGAAACTTCGATCCTTTGCAACTCCATCTGCCTAGCAAATTGGTCCTCAACTCGAGCATCAGCTTCGGCCTTGGTAAGTATAGCTGCAGCCTCTGCCTCAGCTGCCAATCGCGTGGCCTCAGCCTGCGCTCCAGCTTCAATCCGAGTCCTCTCTGCTTCCGCCTGAGCTGCGGCAATGACACGGTAAGCTTCCGAGTCGGCTTGAGTATTAGCTGTCTGAGCCTTGATACGAGCCACAGAAAGAGCGCCTTCTTCTTGTTTGACTCTGTTACTGTTCTCTCTATCAACGTTGGCGGCTTCAACTTGAGCTTGCAGAGCACGAGCTAAATCGGAGAGTCAGATAAAGTTCACAAGATAAAATCAGTGATTCGCTGACTCGTTAACTTATCCATTGTATGGGCAATTTCACCCTTGAACTGACGATCGATGACAGCTTTGAGGGATGTCAGTGTGGATACAGGGCACGCTGGGAGTACTGCTCACCTAGATCCTTCAGGATGATCCCATATTCAAGCGAAGCCTCGAGCATCTCGTCCATAGCCCTCGTCCTCAGAGCATCCAGGAACGCAGACGATGCATCCGTTCCATCTTCCATGTTGTCTGGCCCGAGGGACCGCTGCTTAATCTACAAGACGTTAAAAGAACTTAAAGACAGAATGGGTTCATTGTGTCGTACCATTGCAGAATAGTCAAGGTGAGCAACAATTTGCGTCAGGATAGATTGTGTTTTGTCTCGGAGCGCCTCATATGGGGTAGCATATCCATGTGTTGCGAGCTTGAGGGGTTCGGTCAATTGCCACTTGAGGTATATCCTCAAGCTGACTGGGACCTGGTCGCGGGTAAAACTACAAAACTTAATATAGACGAATGGTCGAAACAAAAAAGGACGAACATGTCCTTCGTGGGCATCTCAATCTGGTTTTCTCCGAGAGTGTATATTCCACGGAGAGTGACATTAGGATTGGTGATCACGGACTGACCAGCACCAAGTAGCAGAAGGTTATCACCCCTTTGCAGGATAGCGCAATTGCTTGCTGGGATATTCAAGCTGGAAATGGTGTCAACTCAGATGCATTAGGCGAGGGGTCGGCTAAATTTCCTTACAAAGTGGCAACAACATAATCCTTACTCCCACCTGCACCAATCTTACTCTTCATCTTCACTTCGTGCGTCCACCCCAACGTAGCTTTGGTAAGCGGATCTGTAACCGCTGTAGGTAAATGGGTCATATCGACGATCGATAACACGTCGTAAGTGCCCTCTATTGCAAAAGTGACAAAACCTGAGTTTTTGATGACGAAAATATGGTTCTGTGGATCGGAAACGACTGCCGCTTGATTTTGTGAGACTTGCACGATGGTAATTCCTTGGAACTCGATGACGGTATCCGAAACACCAACCGTTCCGCACCAAGAGCGAGCCCACCAGTTTCGTAGAGGGAAGCCAGGGTATCGACCAGGCCGAGTCAAAAGCTTTGGTAGACCACTAATGATGCATAAGGAAAGGATGAAGTGATATGATATGTCTTGAAACACACCCATGGTTAATCAGTCCTACTCGGCCAGGCATGACCTCCTTCCCAGCCCAATCTGTTGGCAATTTCGTCGAGAGAACATTATTCCGGCCAGCCTTTAGCAGACAAAGCTTCTTCAGCGAACATCTATGAAATAGATAACGTGAACTCACCTGCACGAGCTGTTGATCTAATTTTTCTAATGCAGCTATGACGCCGTCCTTTCCGATCCTGATGAAGAATGGGCGTTCTTCGAGGGTGTAATCCATCGTTGCCACAAATTGATCCGCTCTGCCTTTGCCCTTGACAGCGCTAGAAGATGTTGGCTTGTGAGGATGTTCTTTTGTACTCAAGTGAGGTTCGTCCCCGGCTTCAAAGGCATCTCCGACAATGGTGGTAGCTTCACCGACGATAGAGGCCATTGTTATGTGAGTTCAAGAATTGAGATTTAGCAGAGTTCAGCCGATATGTGATGAGAAGAATAAATAAACTGAGAGTCACAACTTGTTCTCACCTGTGATTACGTGTGTGCCTGCCCTTAGTCGCTCGGTGAAGCTTTACGAGTCTTGGTCGGTACATTGTCTGTGGCAAAAATCATGCGTTTGAATACCAATGCGCTGATGTTACCTAGGTAATCAGGGTGACTCGCTTAAAAAGCATAGTCTCACCACCTGACAAAGACAACGGCCCTGTTAGAATGGACTAGGACACCCACAAAGCCTCGGAACGAAGAATTACTTACATTCCGAGACATTTCGGAATGTAGGAACGAAACACTGGATGACTTGCCGCAGGAATCTAGGAGCGTAGTGCAAACTTTATTCCATGGCCTGAGGAAAAATGCAATTCACGTAGCAACACTCCCCAAATGTGACGTCACTGTGTCACACGCACATCAAGATAAATTCACCTCTCTCGAATCACCCTGAGCTATTGCAAGCTGTGCAATACTTGTCATTATACATCATACCAGTATTCTGGCATGTGATGCTTGATGACAGTACCGCAAAATGGTTCACTTGACCTGCATTATCTTGGGAAATAGCTTCATATTACTACCCCACATGATTTTAGCCACTTTCAGGGCGCTGCATAGCCACTCATGGTGTTTTTGGCTACTTTCGAAGATAACGACAAAGTCACTTCTGAGAATGATAATTCTATATATATACTCTACGGTGTATTCTACAATTGAATATATAAACATAACTGGTAATTTGTCCTTCAGGACGACGATCTTGTACAATTTGCTCTTATTACCCAATTTGGGCAAGGAGCTGACCAACGTCACGCTTTTCATCATGCCAGAACAGTGCCCACTCTGTCAACAGGAACTCTATTGAGCTTAAGCTGTGCCTCTCAGGTCGGGTTTTCCTTTGACATCCTCAACGACATTGCCGAGTATGACAATGATCACTATGATACAAAGCCTTCTGCTGACTCTTTGTGCTATGGCACAGCCAGGCACGAGCCTAATGTGTATTTCCTCACAGCTTGTTAAGGCATCACGTGACTATTTATCCGAACTTAACTCCCGAAGCTGATCCCTAGAAACAGAACCTCAAGAGCTGTGACCCTCTCAGAAGCATGAGATGATCATGCTCTCCGCACTTCACGTCAGCGGCCGCAGGTCAAGCGGCCGGGCCGTCAATAGCACAAAAGTACTCGTCCCAGCTGACCGCTAAGGGCTTAGGATACGGTATATTGAGAGCGGTGCTTTTGGACCTCGATAATGCATATAATATGCCTACACATTTAGGGGAAACCGTCCAAAAAATGACACCTGTATTTGCCTACATTATCTTTTGTCTTTCCCTTTTCAACATTGGCTCCGCTGCCCGCACTAGTCCACCTGCCGGAGCAAAGGTTGTCCGCGCCGGCACTTCTAATCCTGGAGAGTTTGCTACCCTTTCAGCTGCTGTGAACTCTTTGCCCAACGACGGGAGCTCTCAGACAATTTTTATTTACCCTGGGACCTACGCCGAGCAAGTATACATATCTCGCTCCGGGCCTTTGACAGTACATACCTGACCTCTCCAACTTTGGGCTTTCGAGACTGACTTGAACGAATCAGGTCTATGGATATACAACCGATGAGTCCACCTACAAAAACAATCAAGTCACCATTCAAGCTGGAATCCCAGCTAGTAGTGCTGGATCAAACGATGCAAGCGGCACTGTCCGTATCCATACAGATGATTTTAAGATGTATAACGTCAATGTGAAGAACACATACGGCGTTGGTGGGCAAGCTATCGCTCTCAGTCAATACGGAAGCCGCGTTGGTATCTATGCCTGTGGTTTATATGGTTATCAAGATACCCTCCTTGTCAACGACGGGACACAAGTCTATCTCCAGGGGTACATTGAAGTAAATCGCTTACCTTTCTTGGTATGCACTTATTTAGCAACATATGACTACAGGGTGCTACCGACTTCATCTTCGGTGCGCGTGGACTCGCGTACTTTGGTGGGAACACAATCGGGGTCAAAGGTCCGGGGTGGGTGACCGCAAGTGGTCGTGATTCTGACGATGATACTAGCTGTGAGTTGAACTTGGGTCTGAAGGTGGCAATCATCAACTTGTTCTAGATGTCTTCAACGCAAACACTATCATCACAGCACCTGATGCGTTCTCAAATGTCACCGGCCGCCAGTATTTTGGGCGGCCATGGCGTGGTAAGTCAACTTTTAACTCAGCTCAAACGAACTAATAACGACGGCTTTCAGATTATGCGAAGTATGCGAGAGCTCATTAGATCCAATATCTCTTTCTAACTACTTGATTTAGAGTGATCTTCAAGAACACAGTTGTCACAGCTCCTTTCAACAAAGCGCTATGGTCTCAGTGGAGTGATAGCACTCCTAATACCGATCACATCCTATTTGCTGAATACAATACCACCGGAAGTGGTGTTGCCGGTGCTTCTCGCCCGAGTTTTGCTACTGTTCTTTCATCCTCACAGGCAGCCGCATATTCTATCTCCAGTGCCGTAGGAAGTGACTTTGCAAACTGGGTAGATATGAGTTACTTCGCTTAAACTTATATTCTGCTTGAATAGAACTGCTATGACTATTTGCCAGACACAGGGATTTTGGCCTCGGATCTTTGTCACCAGACGAGTTTTGAAAAGAACCAATGACGTCTAAATTATGCCATTCACGAGAGATCGACTGAATGGGAGATCTTTAAAAAGTATAACCACTTGTAGATGTCTTCGCTACGGCACGCGGCAAATTCTTCTGTCGCTCCAGTGTATAGACTCGTGAAATTGGCCAATTGAATGGTCGAGAGCAAGAGCCGGACCGTGCTCCAAAACCTTCCCGTGATCATCGGTTGAGCTGTTCAGCTGACTCTGTGTGAACACCGTTGCTGTAGCTGGTTGTCTAGAAAATAACTGCGGATAAACTTCTGTTCGTCCACGATGACAATTCACATAAAAGCCGATTTGCCTACAGCTTTTTTCAACATTGATCAAGATGTTTCGTGTTCTCAGCTACCTTACCACTTGTCTCTTGCTTCTTCGTGTCGCTTATGCCGCTTCACGTACAAGCCCGCCGGCAGGGGCCAAGGTTGTCCGAGCTGGGACCACCAATTCAGGGGAATTTTCTACCGTCTCGGCTGCTGTCAACTCCCTCCCAAATGACAGTACTTCTCAATCTATATTCATCTATCCTGGGACATATACTGAGCAGGTCTCTATCACACGCTCGGGGCCTCTGACTGTATAGTCTTTTCCCCCTTCTTTCATGTCCACTGTGACCAATTCGATGCTTCAACTTAGATATATGGGTATACTACCGACACTTCCACCTACACGAGTAATCAGGCAACGATCCAATTTGGCCTTGATGCTGGGAAAGCAGGTTCCGACGACGCAAGCGGCACTCTTCGCATACATAAAGACAATTTCAACATGTACAACGTCAACGTGAAAAATACCTTTGGTGTTGGCTCTCAGGCTATCGCTCTCAGCCAATACGGAAATCGTGTCGGGATTTATGCGTGTGGACTGTATGGTTATCAAGATACACTCCTCGCAGAGCAGGGTGCCCAGGTTTACTTGCGAGGTTATATCGAGGCAGGTCTCTTGATTGATCTGTATTTTGTGGAGCTGAATTGGTTTTTTTCTGTCAGGGTGCTACTGACTTCATATTTGGACAACGAGGTCAGGCGTACTTTGGTGGAAACACCATTGGTGTCAAAGGTGCCGGATATGTGACCGCTAGTGGACGAAGCTCCGATGATAGCACCAGTTGTGAGTTTTGATGAAAACTTTCGAGTTCCTTAGTTCACTCCGTTCGGCCTCTTTTTTTCCAGACGTGTTCAATGAAAATACTATTGTAACAGCTTCTGGTGCCTTTGCAAACGCCACTTCTCGCCAGTATTTTGGGCGACCATGGAGCAGTGAGGCTGTCATTATTTACAAGCTACCCAGCACCTGAACTGATAATCCTCTGTCTTTGTTCGTTAGATTATGCCAAGTATGTCGAATTTTTCACGAAGTAACCAAAAACTTACCTTCTACCTTGTAGAGTTGTTTTCAAGAATACGGTCGTCACCGCCACGTTTAACCCTGCGCTCTGGTCGGAGTGGAGTACTGCGACTCCCAACACTGACCATGTCTTTCTTGCAGACTACAATACTTCTGGTGGCGGCGTCAGCGGTGCCTCTCGTCCAAGCTTCGCTACAGTTCTTTCAGCTTCCCAAGCCGCTGCTTATACAATCGCCAGTGCTGTTGGGAGTGACTATGCCAGCTGGGTGGATGCAAGTTATATCGTCTAGAGCATAGGGTATGGTATATGGGGATTTCTTTGGAGATACTGTAGTTTTGAGGCTGTATATAAAATTGGATATCTTGGTTGACCAGAATCTTATGATGTTTTTTGTTTTGGTTCATGTGCGTTAGTAGGTGACAAGTCATGACTTGTTTTCATGCATAGAATCGGAATACATGTTGGGAAGGAGGATAGCCTGGTCAGGAAGTTCCTTGAATATTGGCAGAGCAGCTAGTCAAGTTGAGAATGAAGCAGGGAATGCAAGGATGACGACTTGATGACACAGTAAGTCATTCGGCCTGCAGGGGAGTTCTGGACTGGAGATTGATGTTGAGTCTGATAGCCTACTAGCCGCACTGACTATTAGAGAATAGGGGTAACGACCAACATCCAATAGAGTTTTCAAGAGGCGAGGAGGGAAGCAGCGAGAAGCAATGAGGCTCTGGGTTGGACTCTTTGACAGTTCTCAAAGGGGATACTATCCAGACAAGTCTTCTTTGGAGGCTTGCTCCAACAGTTACACACTCCAGGTGTCAATTTGGGTACGGTTGCCTTTGTTTTATTGATTCAGTGTTCCAAGGAAAGATGTAACGGTAACATACTCCAGATAGGAGCCAAACAAAAGATCACAAAAGATATCTCGATACGTCTTTGAAGAAAGATCGCTTTATCAGCAGTGTCGTTGCCGATATGTCAGTCTGGACCAACCATGGCTGCAATTTGTCTTAGTGATGAGTGGCGAAGCTAGCTATCGAGTCAAAAAAGGGAATGAAGATCTTCGCATCAGGTATCGGGTGACTTCCCGTAGGAGAATTTAGGACTGTAATGCAAACCCATTACTAATAGCCAAATTAAGACTTCCAAAATGGTCCGCCCTCTCGTTAAGGAACATTGCAGTACAGTCTCTACGCACGCGGAGCCACTGCCCACAGAGCTGACTGACCCTCCCCAGTTGTAGTTTATAACATAGAGTGAGTCAGGACATGTCAGAACAGGTAAGCTCTCTGGAAAACAGAAAACAAAAAATTGAAGTTGACATAAAAAAAGGTCTGAGACGACAATACACTCTATCTCATTGAGCATCGTGCTCTTCGGTCATACCGTAAGCTCAGGCATAAATGTTGATGATGAGTTTACACACTAGTACAGGGTAAGGAAAAAGGCCTATCTTGTCCGGCTATCAATACACCCCGAGTTCACTGCCTATATTCATATGCAAAACAGGCACGTTGGAGCCGGAAACGTGTGTCGTTGCTCTACGGTACATGTTTCCGGCTTAACGATCTATCTCATGAAGCAGAATCAAGCCTTCTCGAAGACAGCGTGCGATTCGAACCATACTGATGCCCCACCAAATACTCACGACGGGGAAGAGAGTCTTTTAGGAGGAGGTCGAATCTTCCAGGAGGCTCTGAAGCTGAGCATACAGGACGTTGAGATTTTGTTCGTACAATAGCAATAGGCTTACCTGATCCAGAACCTCGGCATTACGACTTGGCGTACCCAAAGAGACCTCATTGGATTGAATCTCAGTGTGCGTTGAATTCTACAATGGCAATGAAAATGAAGAAGGTCAAAAAACAATATAGACAAGCGTACAGTCTCACGCTTTGTTGCTGTTGACGCCGTCTTCTTCCCTCCAGATCCATTGGTATTTGAAAGAAAGCCAGGCAAGGGCATCTCTTCCCGAGGCACGATGTCAATGAGGAAATCGAACTGGTCAGACTTGCTGAGGGCCTTGGCAATGTCAGACCTTGACAGAGTCCGCCGTTTGTTTGAATCGGCAATAATAAAGGCCCTGGCGGTAATTTCTGAGATAAATACTAAAAGCAGCCTAAGTACCTTTTCGGAGTGGATCGGCCACCATAGGACGTACTTTCGCATGCCTTACAGAACAGAATTGGGGCTATTTAGAAGACAGCATGGCAGACGAATATGCAGGTCAGGGAGCGGCACTGGAGCCGAAGATGAAAGAACACGCACCGTCAGCAGCTATCATCTAATTAGACTACTTTAGTATTGTACGAACGGTAACCAATCATGTTCGTACCTTTACATCAGGATCACTTTTCATGACCTTTTTGATTCGTGCCAATGGTAATAGCGGGTGCCGGTAATCTGGCGTCTCCTGCTCTGCTGCATTAATTTGTCTCTGCCAGAATGATGGCAGAAATTCATTAAGATATACTCCAGGCTGCACGAACGGCTGTTGTTTGGGAGTCATTATGGTGGTAATTAGTATGCCTTGGTTGAGTTTGTCATGATACCAATATCGCTGACTAAGCAACTCCTGATCAACATGTGTATGAGCAACTATGGTTATTGTGAGAAAAGGAGGGTGTGGAATGCCGATGAACGGGGTCTGACTACGAGGAAAACAAGACATAAAGGCTGATATTGGGTACACGCAGTATGATTCGGCTTCCACGAGTACTGGGGGTTCCACATGATGTTATTATCTTTGTAAGCCGCGTCAATAAAGTCCCAGGTCCGCTGCGGCTAGTTAAGGTACCAAAGATTCACTCAATATACAAAGGGCTTATTTCCTGTTATCGTGTGTCCGTTGACATCAAAGGCCTGAATGTCAGGAATAATTTGCCACGGGATGATTCTCGGTACACTGAAATATTCAGCCACTACCCCATATTTATCCTTGTTTGATAAATTTTCCATCTCAGATTTGGATGATCAGTGCTATAGCTGCTCGAAAGGCAGCGCAGGCTGCCCAGCAGAAGACCCACCAGCCATCTCAACTATCACAAAACTCTCCTCTTTCCAAGCGGAAGTCCTCCCCTCAAAGTACGAGTACTTTTCCAAAAAGGCAAAAACGAGCCGCACATAAACAGTCCGACAATCTCACACTTTCGTTCGATGTCTCGAATGTGATTGTCATTGACTCAGATGATTCAGATAATGACAATAGTACAAATATTGCAGTAGAGGCTCACGGCATCTCGAAAGAATCGGGTGAGGGTAATGAAGTAGCTTCACCGCCTCATCTTACGGCTCGTCCTTGGTCCCCTAGCGTGCCACTGCACGACTCATCTTCAGAGGATGAGGAAGCTGACGTGTCTGACTTGATTGACTTACCCCCTCGACTTCGTTCTGGAGAAGAAGTGAAGTCTGGCACCATTCTGTCGACTTTTTCTCCCACACCTGGGAAAAATATTTTTTTCCTGTCCACGGTCGAGCTCAGGGAGCTTGGGTTAGATCTGAAGGAGAAGGGCACTCTTGTAGCCTTGGATGAAGGGGATAGATTGTGTCTGCTCGGGACATGCAGGGTAATGGTTTTGGGCGGATCCATCTCAGTCAATGGTGTCGTACTTCGTCCTTCTATCAACCCTCACAACATCTTCGCCCCTCGGTCCTCTCCCCTTCCTATTGTCGAGTATAACTCTAGTAGCACCAATGCTACGCTCGACGGTTTTTGCCCTCTTCAATCCCTCCAATCTCGTGACTCCACTGAGCTTGCTATAATTCTATTGCAAGAACTGAAGACGAACATTGAGACCTTGGGAAATATCTGCCGGAATTTTGGTGGGACTTACGAGCTTCCTGGTGCCAGATGGGAGAATAATTTTGCGATTGACCCGTTCCATATCAACGGTCTTTATTTGGTCTGTCCTCTAGTTTCACTATATTCCTTTCTGATCTAAAAATTTGAATTAGATTGAGAAGCAAACACATAATCTTAGTCCCTTTGAGATGCCCCTTTCATGGAAATCATCACTAGCTAAGATTCCTGTTCCTCCTGATCACTCGAATCCAACATTCCTGATCAAAGGACCCAAACGAAATGGAAAATCGACCTTCGCGAGGACTCTCCTCAATAAGCTCCTTATGCACCACAAGAGGGTTGCATTTCTGGACTGTGATCCAGGACAATCTGAATTCACACCAGCTGGCTTTGTTTCATTACATGTGGTGGCACAGCCTATCTTTGGACCTCCATACGCACACCTTGTGCTACCCTTTAGAGCTCACTTCATTGCATCGACAACACCGAAAACGTCTCCGAGTTTATATCTTGATGGAGTGAAGGATTTGTTCGATACATGGAGGGTCGACGTTATGCACGTTTCCATGTCTGAGGATGTAGACGAAGACGAGAGGGTGGCGGATACAATTCCGCTTGTGATAAATACGATGGGTTGGTCGAAAGGTCTTGGTGTGGATTTGATGCAAAAGATTGAAGCGATGGTTGAACCTGGATATGTGTTTGATTTCAGAGCTGACGATAGGTCCTCTCGTCCTAATTTGTTCGAGAGTCCGTTCCATCATCATCACAATGCGCACACGGCACAGACATACGTCCTTGAATCAGCACCATCTTCCACGCTATCGGCGAACTACACTCCTGCAGACCACCGGTCTTTATCTATCTTATCCTATTTCCACGCTACATTCTCGTCATTATCATCATTGAAACTACAAAGCCACGAACCTAATTTTGACCCATTGATGGCACAGAGCTGGGATACAACACTTCCCCTCTGTGCGATACGACCTTTTGAAGTGGATGTTCACACTGCGTTTGATCAAATCATCCTATTAGGTGTTGGAAGTGAGGATGTTGTCCCGGATGAGTTGAGTAAAGTGCTTAATGGTGCTTTGGTCGGCTTTGTGCGGCTGGATCGTCGATTGCCCTCGAACACCGACTCACGAACCGATAATCCCAGTTTGACGGCTCTTTATAATCAGTGTCAACCACCGCCTTCGCCTTCAGAATCGTCTTGTGTAGGGCTTGGTCTCATTCGAGGTGTCTCCTTTCCTCCTGCATCTAAGGATTCTAATTCACGGGCAACATTACACATTCTTACGCCTGTCCCACCAGCTATGCTTGCTGATGCTCGTGTTTTAGTGAAAGGAGATATAGAACTTCCTATATGGGGTATGCTTGATTTTCGACAGCTCTGTGATAATGGTGATATAGGCACTATAGCTGGTGTTGAGAGGGGGAAAGTGCCTTATTTGCAGTGGGGCCGTAGTTCGAAAGGTGCTATTGGAGCAGACAAAAGAAGGGTTAGGAAGAATCTGATGAGGAGAGGACAGGCTTAGAATTTTTGGACAGATTCTGGGAGACCGATAATCATGATAGCGCGAGACGATGACGCAAACCTTTTCGGTCCATTTATTGGATTGATCAATGGTATCTGTTCTGTCTCATTCGATCCCATTGCTGCAAATCCTTGATCAAGAATACAGTAATGTAATCACAGGTCGGACGAAAATCCGATAAGCAGCGAATGTCCCTTCGTTAGTGATTGTCAGTCAGCCCACTGGAGAAAGGCATTCGTTGGAGATACTAGTACAGTTGTTGGATGTTATCTTCTGTTCATGTTCAATATCAACGTGGCTGGACTATTCCTCTATCAAACCTCCAGGAGACCAGTCTTGTATCCCCTTTCGAAACTCAAATCGAGGAGACGGATGCAACAAGTAAGCATTGACCTTGGAGGTTGTATAAAAACACGTTTACGCGATCCTCCAACAGACTGAGAAGCACCGCAGATCGAAAATGCTCTAACCCTTGCTAAGAACTCACCTTCCCGTGCTAGAAAGGTGGATTATCTGATGAAGTTGTACTATCATGGGACCATGTACCCCATAAGATAGGGACACTGAATGACATTTGAAATAATTGTGAAAGATGAAGTATCTCCTTGACTTGCCATCTATCTCACCAGGTCTTGTTCCCCTGAACAAGGTTATATACCCAGTTTGGAAGAAGTTACTTAATTTAATTACACCACGGGCAAACAACTGTCAAATGGAGTCACAAGGTTTGATGTCAAGTGATCTGTCAATTGGTTTGTCAGCTTAGCTGTCAATATAGGGATCCACTAGGCCCAAGGGTCCGTGTGATTATGTCAGGACAAGCTAAACTTAAAATGGAAGAAATAAT
>Ga0153976_1000510_pt1 | contig 13387 bp, 17 predicted proteins | sample TSGA060MetaG_FD_104717 | JGI IMG/M metagenome (GOLD analysis project Ga0153976, IMG submission 104717) | Attine ant fungus gardens microbial communities from Georgia, USA - TSGA060 MetaG | ecosystem: Host-associated > Fungi > Mycelium > Unclassified | place: USA: Georgia, Yuchi Wildlife... | reverse complement strand
CAGAATGCTGACGGGAGGAATATCCGCAGGTACGAAAATGTTCTTGACGGATTCAATGCTGCGGTGAGCACAGCGATTCATAAGGTCAAGGAACTCCTTGTGCTCTGAGCTAGGGTGTTGCGAAAAACGAGGAACCTCAGGAACTTCTTGCAGCTCGACCAATAGATTGCAGAGATGGTCCCAAGCGCGCTTTGCGTTAGCAGTGGATGCATCTTCTTCTCCCGAGGCATTCAGTTTGGCGTAGCTGAGCAATTCTTTTCCAATCTTGTCGGCATGCTTGTCCAAAAAGCGATGAAGGACAATGATGTCAGTGTCATCCGCTGTTGTGCCCAACCACTCGGTGGTTTCTTCGTCAACAGCGGTAACGGAGAATTTCTATAGATTACAGGTAAGGCGAATAGGATAAGTACTGAACTGCTGGACGAACGTTGACTTCGCTCAGATAACGCGTGACGTTCGTGATATTAGCTGTCAGGAACTCGTTCAAGCAAACCATGTGAGCCTCTTTGCCGAAGAAGATATTGTTTGCAAGGTTCTGCATGACCTTTGCGATGACCATCAAACCCCGGCGAATGACTCCACCATCATCCTTGGGTACCGCAACATCAACGATTTCAGGGGCAACAATGGCTGGAGAAATGAAGCTGCCCATGATTTAGTATAGCTTGACTTGTTAAGATACATGAACTGACCGAAGAAATATAAATGCACCAAGTGCAGCGAACTTCGATTCCGGCCAGACTTGATAACTAAAACCTCATCAGCCCTTTTTTGGCCCTTGAGAAGGTAATAACACCTACACTGATTTCGCAAGATGAGCGCAAACCTCCCGGAACATCCTAGAAGGGAGACAAGGTAAGAAGACAGTGGACTCGTCGTTGCGTCATCACGCACGGTGGTAAGGTAGGGACTGAGGAACTGATGATATCAAGGAAAGAAGAAGCAACGAGCTCGACATTCCTCTGGTTCTGTTCAAGCTTGTCTGGACCAGCCCTGGCAGGGTCTAGATCATATGCATGACCCGGGGGCATAGACATCATATTCTTGATGAGGGGAACGATCAGACCGCGCAAATAGTTGTACCCATGTATCCGCGCAAATGCAGACAGGAACCGGGTGCAAGTTGAATTCCCTCGGAAAAGATCCGCGTCGCTAGCTGTGCAACTCTGTGAGTGGTTAGCGCCGAAGCGATGAAGAAAGATTTACTAGTGTGAGCGATTTCTCGATCGATCATGGTTTTCAACAAAGAGATCAAAGAAGCTCGTGTGTCGAAGATGTTCATGAGCACAGAGATCATCATGTCGACCTCATTGGCAGGACAACACTCGCAGATTACCATCGCAAGGACCATCTATCAAGCTCGTTAACAACGATTGTGATGCTAGCAAAAAGTTAGCCTTACGTCTGATCCTTTGACAAGCTAAATGCAAGTTAACTTTACTCATAATGAAGTGAAGGAATGAAACACACCTGTCGCAATTGATTTCGCCGCGCTTGCAATTCAGGATTTCCTTGAGCCTCAAACTTGGTGCCTTGTCCAAGCACTCGAGCAAAAACATGGACAAAGATAGTCCGTTTCCTGATGTCGCCATCATATACAGATGCAATGCAGTGTTTGACAGCATTTTCAGAGTTTGAGATCACCAGGTGCGAGATCCCCGTGATGACCAAGTCGCGAACATCGGCTTCCCTCTGAGAAGCTTGCATTTTCTGAACGAAGTATCAGCTACCGATAAACCATAACAAAGCATCATGGAACTCACCTTCTGCAGAGAAGGGACATCTGAATTACTATCAGACGCCTTCAGATTCATTAGTATCGCTCCGAGACCGACACCATAGATCAGTGCTCACCTCAGGCCGACAAATGTCTAAAGCTCTCAGCAAAACATGAGTGTATCGTATGAACAAGCGTGAACCAGCGTGCCCGGAATCATCGCCATCATTGCTATTGTTGTCGAGCGGTTGGAGTTTCAAGCGCTCCAGGATCTTGACGACTGTGCGAAGTGACGCCACGTTCAACTCGTACTGGAATTGAACCGCTTCAGGGTCGTTGCTCTGTGATATATGAGATACAGCCATTAATTAAGAGCTGGATAGACATACCGTTGATGGATCCTGGAACCAATCCATCACGATATCGACGATACGATTGCGCGATAGATCGTCCTTACGAAGGGTCAATGTGTCGGTGTGATCGCCAATACTGTCACAGAGTGCACAAAATTTAACTCGTATCCGATATGAAACCGGATCACTGAAGCGGGAAATAAATCGAACAAGCACATGCAGTATTGACCCAAGGTCGGTGCTCAGAGCTTCATCGGGCGGCATTTGCGCGTTCTCAACGAGCGACTTCAAGACCGAGATCAACTGCACCAAACAATTAACTCTGTGAATCATTTGATAGCCATCAACTCGCACCTGATCCAGAAATAGGCCGTATTCATCCTTGAACTCCAAACCCGCACCATCTGTAATGTTCCGCGTGATCCTAACAGCCTCCTCGTCAGAGTAGTAAGACTATGTGGATGAAAAATGCGCTCACTCGTCAAGATGTTTGAACAGCTTTGAGAAGAGACGAGGGCTGAGTTCCGAGCCAAGAGCTTCCCGAGCAACTTCGCGAACGCGAATAACATCGTCAATAAGAGCGCCCGTGAGAAACTCTATGAATATAGTGACGAGGTCTGTTGGATCCCTGAGCACACGCATTTCATCGAGTAAAAACTCCGGCGGAATTGCAGCAGCTAGTGCAGCAGGTTCATGCTTTTCCTGCACGGTAACACCACCAAAAGCAGATAGGAACAAAGTGAGGTTTCTCCATTGTATGAACTTGTCCTGTACAAGTATCAATACCGATATCTGCAACAGAAAATAGTTTAAAGAATGAAGTACCTCAAGAGACATGGCCTGCTCTTGCTTGCTCAAATGAGCGTCATCGAAGGCCGCTACTTGGGCCAGTGGATTCTGCACGATGAACTCTGAAAGTGCACTCCATCTGTAAAAGCACTCCTCCCAAACAGCAATGTTTATAGGCGAGGAGTTCGCAACCAGGCGCAAGAGCTTCCTCACGCGTTTCTGCTCTCGAACACGACCTGCAATAGAGATTGTATCGAGAGGACAAACAAAAAGAGGAAAAGTACCCACCGACAATGACAACCCTGGGATCACCAAGTTGTTCGTATATCGGGTTCCGCTTTGAGCGTTCCTCCTCCGTCAGGCCATGGTTAACAGGAGCTCCAGGTTGTCGCTCAGCTTGTGCTATGAGACGAAGACCTTGGGCGGCGAGCTGCGAGACATCACTGCTTACTGACGTGAGAGACACCAAGAAAGCTATCTCAGCAATGGCGAAGGCTGGTACACGCTCTTCGCTGAATTGCAAACTGTGTGCGTGGTTTCCCTGCACCAGAACGTCTGTAAGGGTGGCCCACGTGGAAACAAACTTGACGACTAACCTCGCTCCTCCTGTGGTAGGTGTCGATAAGTTGATGAGCAACGTTTATCCACAGCCTTTGGCTGTCAGGGTCGAGCCTAGTCAACAGCAACCTCTTTGAGATGGAAATCAACGATATCGGTCTGTTGTGAACGCAAATCAGCGAACTGTGATATGAGAGCAGACATCATACTAACAGAGAGGACTTCATCCACATTTCACACATCTCATAGTAAGGGTCATTCGGCTGCATCCTGAAGAAGATATCAGTGAAGTGCTGGAAAGACGACGCAGCCGAGATCTTGACGGCAGTATCCGCATCTGAGGTCCTCATACGAACAGACAACGCTTGCCATCTGTCGGGATCCATCATTTGTTCTACGTTGGTGACGTAGTAATCTGGTGCTGCTCGCCACAAAGCAAGGATGGCTATGAGCATAAGGTCCTTGTCAGCCAACGTCTCGGACGTGAACCGTTTAGCCTTGGGCCGAAGTGCTGCACGGCGAACAGTTCCGTCACACTCGTATTCACTACGGCGTATAGACGACGTCTGTGTGGCTCAAGTCGATGAGCCAAGGTACATGAAGTGCAATACGGCAAGCACGCATTTACCTGGAAAATGTCTCTCATGCGCGGTGCAATGGCCGCCTGGAGGTTCTCCAAGGATTGCTGCCAAGGGAGACGGGGTGCCTACAACAAAGCAGGTAAAGCAAAGCAAAGGGCATCGCTATATCTCAAGCACGAACCTCGGTCGACAGAGTAGTAGCAGCCTTGATTGCACAAATTTTTACTGCGTCGGACCGCTCAGGCTCCAGGCAATCCAAGAACATAGGTATTGATTCCCCTTCTGATAGGAAACGGAATACAGTGACAAGTGCCTCGGCATGCGCGGCGACGTCAATTTCTTCATACGAGTCCCAAAATGGCTTCTGCCCCGGCGACTGCAGCAGGATCAGCTGCAGAGGGTTAGTATGGGAGAGCTTAGATTTGAGCATTTGCCACTACCTTGATTTCATGAGAGATGTCTGCCGCAATATGTCTGAGGGGCATTTCGCCCTCTGGCGATATCCGAAATCCAGCTCTACACATGTCAATTGCGCACACGAAAGCTACATCCGCGAGCTTCGAAGTCGTATTTGCATGCCTGATCAGTTCCTGGGTAAATCGAATGTCCTTTGCGAAAAAGATGAGATCAAGATACGCATCACATCTCATCGCCTCACCTTTCTGTGGTTGGACTTGTGACTGGCGAAGGTCACGGAACGATTTTCAACATCGATGTGATAATCGGGCGACAGACGATCTGCAGCAAGACATGCAAGGATAGTCAAGGTTGGCCATAGCGCACGCTCTCGGCCGGGCTCGATTGCAGAGTGCAGCAGGTCGAACACACGCTCCGGTGCACCCTCGAGTTTCCCCCTTGATCTCACTGCCTCGTTGTATTCCTGTGGACACATCTCGATCCAATTCCAAATTGCCATACGTAACGGGATGGCAACCGCTGCCTGTGCTTGGCGTTTCATATTCACGAGAAGTGAAGAAAGTTCATGCAGGACCTGCACGAGTCGTGCTCTGTCCATCGCGCTATAGGTCATGAGCTGCAAGTCAATAGTATCAGGGTTATCCTCTGTCGTATTGGCGAGGAAGTGTATCTTCTGGCGTATCCTGTGGAAGACGACGAGCCAGTTTGATGCGGAGAGATGGTAAACAATGCGTCCTGCGAACTTGCTGATAAGGAGATTTAGCGCAAGCGTAGAATTTACGAGAGCCATGTGAGTCTTCTCGAACTGGAAGGTACGGCCGAGCTGCCAGTGCCCTGAGCTTGCGCTGCCAGCTGAGTGGAACGACGCAGATGAGGTCTTCAACTTCAGGACTGGCCTTTGTCCCTGCGATATGTGAGGAGGAAGTGATGGACCAGTCTTTCCCAAGTAATCATCGAATGCTGATGACTCTGTCGGTAGATCCACTGACTCAAAATCGTGCAAGGACGCATCAGGAGCGAGGTTTGAGGATGACATTAATCGAGCCTCTGGTGATGCTGTTTGACGGAGGTAAAGAACCATCACAGATAGGATATAACGTGCACAGTTGTCGTCGAGAGGATAAGGATCTGTCCATGGAGGGGGTGTAGATGATGATGAAAATTCAGTGGATGCTTGTCGGAACTTCTTGTACTGGTGACTGGTCGAAGAGGGTAATGGGGACTCTATGTGACCAGGAGGATGGTTGCCATTCTGGGTTTTAGTTGAACGGGAGGAACGCGCGTCGTCCTGTGAATTCCATCTTGAACCCATGCATACGGACAAAATCTTCAAGATAAATAGCTGAGATTGTAATGCTTCGGTGGTCATTTGGCCATCTGCATCGATTTGCTATATTAACGCGCATATAAGGACGTAATTCTGCGGTAGAAGCCTTCGGAAATAATACCTTTGCGAGACGTTCGAGCTGTTCACTTAGCGACCAGGATATGATGTCCAGGGAGTCATGCGCGATTTCCATGAGGGCACATACGGCACTTTGTGTAGCGGGATCCGACTCGACGACATCGAGAGAGAGCCCAGAGTTGATTGGTAGCTTTTTGGTGAGAAGACGAGTGAGAAGTGATGAAAAAGTGGGAGTATACATAAACAAGCTACCTTGTTCTTTATCCTGTTAATGAGAGCTTGTACTACAATCTTCTGTTGGGGGTTAGTAGACGCGCCCGAGTATGCTATGGAAGGTGGGCCGTTTGCTGTGTTAATGTGGTGGGAGTCATTGCTCCTATGGGCTCTTGTTGAACTCTGAGATGAATTTGCATGTTCTGCTGAGACCGACGTTCGGCGGATAGGCATGTCTTGGAATATGCCCACCGCCAGTTATGGTTGCTTGTTGTTTTCGGGGCGAAAGCGCGGTGCGTTTTGCTATTCGTCCCGTTGCAGTGCGACCAAAGGTTCCGGGCTGGATTATATAATATAATTCACAGATAAGTTTAAAAATATTATATAAAAAAGTATAGGGGGAGACTACTAATATTTGTTAATGACACTGAGCTAGTCAGTATGACATACAGCATCCCCACTGAAACTGAACAAGTTGGAGTCACAGATGCGTAATGAATTACTCTTGAGTCAAGCTGCCTGCAGTTCATATATCACACGCCCTTGAACTTCTTTCGGACGATAAAGTACACCGCCACAAAAGCATAAATATGGACCTACATTAATTTGGAAGTGAGATCAAGCTTCGAATAAACGGGTAAGTAAACAACCTAAATTTCTTTGATTGTTTCTCATTGTCCCATTGTCTGGGTGAGTTGCTTTGACCCATTGTTAGCTTCATTGGGTGAGTGTCAAGTTGCTGTGTACAGGCATGATCCCCACTCATCTGAACAGGTACATAGAATTTGCCCATGACATCCTCACCATGTGGTATGCACAGATGAGTCGAATAATGAGCGTTTCGTGTGCTCACTGAAAGATCGTTTGAAAAAATTTGAGTCGTTTGAGTCAGAGTTTGTACTCCGACTCCGCACATAGGGAGTCCATCTCCCAAGCTGATCATCCGACAACTACATATTATTGCTTCGGATCCACTCACCCAACGAGTAGTACGTCCACTCCGACCCTCCTCCACGTCCCCCAACTTCTCCCAACTCTCATCTATCTTATTATAAGAGTCTAAAACATCTTCGTTGCATTTCGTCTTGCATCGCATCGCTATCAATCAGTCTTATTTTATATTTTCATTGCTCTCTTGCAGTTGTTTTGAGTTGCTTTTTCTTTTTCACTTTTTCAAGAGCCTGTCCAGCTACCTTCTGCTGTCAACTTTCGCTCGCAATCCACGTTTTTCCTCTTCCATTTTATCCCCCTCTTTAAGTAGTCTCACCTTCCCCGACTTCCAGACGATATGCCTCCCTTTGACTCTTATGACTTCAGTTGTCCTCCTGGTGTAGCATATTCACAATTCACAGCCAACCTCGATCATATGTCAAGCCACTTCTCTCCAGTTCACCCTGTGTCAGAAGATCGGCGCACGTCCAATGGATTTGGTATCTACCATCCCAATACTAGCACCGGCTCGGCCACACCCCGATCTATTGGTATTCACCCGGACAAGGAATACAGCAACATTGGAATCATTTCAGAACAATTTCAACCTGCTCCAAATAGACACAACTCTACCCAACCACTCTCATCATCTCACCACCAACACCGTCCTTCTCTTTCCATCCCTCAGAGCAGCTCGCCCGCCGGCCTCGCTTTAAATTCAAATCACTACAACGTCCCCTCTGACGCTGAGCGTGAAGGGTACTTCCATCGCCAGCCTCTCCAACCCCAGCCTACCAAGTTCTTTGTACCATCCACGGATCTTCCTCCCCCCGCCACCTCCAACTCCAACCTAACCATACTACGTTCTACTTTGTGGTGGGGCGAACTCGAACCTTGGATGGACGAAGAATACGCAAAGCAGGTTTGTGCTCTCATGGGTTGGGACCCTGTCAACGTCAAAATTCCAAATGCCGGTCCAGACGCCACTCCACAACCAACTAATAACTCTGGTTACTGCTATCTCACCTTCCCCTCCGCAGCCGCCGCAGCCTCTGTCCTCAACCAAGTCAACGGTGGCGGGAGTGTGCAGCCTGTTACAATGCCCAACTCGAATAAGCCCTTTGTCCTTAACTGGGCATCTTCTGCCCCTAGCGGTCCGATCCCACCCTCTTTTCCACCAGCTGGTATAATTGTCCCTGCGCCACAACAACAGTATCCTAAAGAGTACAGCATCTTCGTCGGTGATCTTGCCCCAGAGACATCTAATTCAGACCTTGTGGCCGTGTTTCGAAACCCTGTTCTCGGCCTCCGCAATGATCGTGAGCCCAAGTTCATTCGACCGTTCTTGAGTTGCAAGAGTGCCAAGATTATGCTCGATCCCATGACTGGTATCTCGCGAGGGTATGGGTTTGTTCGGTGAGTCTACCTAGTAGATGGTGTAGCAAGATGACCCATTAGTCCCCTTTGCACAGATTTACCGAGGAGGCCGACCAGCAACGTGCTTTGATAGAGATGCATGGACTGTACTGCCTTTCGCGCCCGAGTCGGTTATCTTTATATTCATATTTGTGGTAAGCTAATGACGTGATGTGTAGTGCGAATATCTCCAGCCACCGCTAAATTCAAGCCACCGGCCATGGCCACTGATTTGCCGCACATTCAGTTCCCGGGCTCCCCTGTTGCTGATCAGAGGTCAAACCCGGTTACTATTACTATACCCCTTTCCGGTGGCGGTCAGACGAGGAGTGTTTCCGCACCTATGGCAGCTTCAACGCGCACCGCATCTCCTTCGTCTGCATTGCCCAGCGTGCCTGTTGGTCCCTCCGCTTCAGCATCGACTCTGAGTGGCTCGAGCTCCGTACCTTCGCTAGGCTCCGAGGCGAGCACGAATACATCGTCAGGCGCCCTATCTTCGATGCCATCAGATGAGATGCTTAATTTGCCCACCAACGTCCTCGCTCTCGCACAGCAATATACCAGCGCAGGGTCTAATACTAACGGAAAAAGCATCGTCCCATCTATACCTTCGGGTTCCGCGCGTGATTCACAAAATCCTTCCGTGGCACCACGGTACATAGTCTCCGAGGAATCATGGAAGCACCACGCACAAGCTCGCGCGATCCTTGGGAACCTCATCGGACCAAACGGCGAGCAACTCACGTCTACGGACCCCTATAACACGACAGTGTTCGTTGGTGGATTGTCGCCCCTAATTTCCGAGGAAACTCTGCGGACGTTCTTTTCGCCGTTCGGCGAGATCCATTACGTGAGCGCTCCCTTTGCGCTATTGTTGGGAATGCTAATACGAGCGTATTTGTACAGGTGAAGGTGCCCGTCGGAAAGCATTGTGGCTTTGTGCAATTCGTTCGAAAGGCTGATGCGGAGCGGGCTATCGAGAAGATGCAGGGTTTCCCTATAGGCGGGAGTAGAATTCGGTTGAGCTGGGGTAGAAGTCAATGTATGTTCTCCGTTGTGGGTTATCTCAGGCCCATCCGACTGATGGTATTATCTTAGACAAGGCCGCGCAAGCTGCTGCGCAGGCAAGCCAGGCCGCCGCACTTCAAGCTCAGTTCCAGGCTCAGATGGCAACTGCGCAGAGCCAGGTTCCTCAGATGACGCAGGATCAAGCGATGCAGTTCTTGCAAGGGCTCGGCATGACAGGAGGCGTTGGTCAATCGGGTGAAGCGTTGAACCACAATTATGTCGACGCTGCAAAAGGCAGCGGGCATTCCGAGGAGAAATTGAGATCGCTTATCATGAATCAGCCACTCTCTGACGGTCAACTGCCGTACGACGTGTACCCAGGGGCATCCGGATCGCGTGCATCATCGAACCTGCCGTCTGTCGAACATCCCAATAGCTCATATCTCATATCGTCGTTCTCGCCTTTCTCCCCCGATTCGAATATGTATACGCGCAGAGGCTCAGACAGCTACGATTTGCTGCCTCATTCCATGAATCATGGGTCGCGCTTTGATAGCATCATGGAGTTCAAGGTTGCGAGTGCCAATTCTAGTGAGCGATCTGTGCCCCCTGCGCGTACGCCGAGTGGGTCCCAGCGATATGAGTCGTTCATGGATGGCACTGCGAGGTCATTTGAGGGTAGTCGTCCCATGGCGCGCCAGGAACCTATCTCTCGTCCAAACTCAAGCGAGACGTCATCGCAAGGACGTTCGAGTCAATACGACGGGCATGAGGAACACGATCCCATCCACGATCTTAATGGAACGCTTGCGAGTCTTGATTTGGACCAGCACCATCCGTGGAAGCTCGCATCTGACAATCACCCGCATTCGTTGTCTTCTTAGAAAACTTCGCACCTCTGCATTCGAACTTCTTCTCTTTTGATTCCATTGCTCAATTTTCGACCTTCTAGTCCTTGTTTTTATTTCACCGTTGGCCTTGGACCACGACGACATACTATTTACATGAGCTGGATATGCTCTTATTGTCAGTTACCCATTTTTCGCTCTCGAGATGTGCCTTTCATACGATGATTTGTTTTTATTTTCTCTCCCTATCTCCCTGTCTCTGTTGCCCTTTCATTGATGACTTGTCTTCTATCTGTTTTCGATCTGTCTTTACCACATGCTACGCTCGGGTCCCCAAAGAAAGAAATCAACCTAGGAAGTTCTACATACCTCCTCTGTTTAACGTAGTACCAAACCAACTAAATCTTACAGTAGTACCCAATTTCTGTTACTACCATTTACTTGTTCGTCTTGTACTAGTGCAGCTGTTATGTATATTTTAACCGCAAAAATTTACGGCTATATAATGTAAATTCTGTAAACGGGAAAGCCCTATCTACACGACCCACTTCTGTTACTACGTGCAGCTGCTCTGCACTTTAGAAGAAAATATTCGACATGAAGCATCGTGATGACATTGCGATTATCATACATACAAAAGTCGTTCCACTATCGTGGCTGAGAATCAAAGGATCCAAGGTAGCACTAAAACAAAACACTGAACCGGGGAAAGTCGAACCGGGGCTAATAAGGTAAGTCACCGTCGTAAATAGAGCAAATAGATGAAAAGACATATGGGGGGACAGAAACAATCCAATAGAACACCATAAAACGAAGGCGATCACATGTCGGCTATACCAGTTAATAGGCCGGCGCGACTTGCGCCGCTAAGGCCTTCGCCTGTACCAGACCCAGATGCCTCGGCATTGTAGTTATTTCCAGAGGCGAGTTGACCAACCACATCGCTTTGGAGTTGCATAGGAACGAAAACGACCTTGGTATTACCAGATTTGGCCATCTGCTGAAGAGCTTCCAGCTGACGGATTTGCATAGCAGCTGGTGATGCGAGGATATCAGCTGCCTGGCGCATGAGGCGAGCGGAGTCGACTTCTGCGCGGGCTGCGATGACCTTGGATTCTCCAATGCGCTTCTGCTGGGCTGCAGAGGAGAGGGAAGCGGAGACTTCGGGGCTGAATATGATGTCCTTGATGAGGATACCTTCGATGGCGACACCCCATTTGTCGGCGACGTCGCCCACGATCTCGGCGATTTCAAAGGCGATGGCCTCACGCTCGGTTACGACGCTTTGAACCACACGAGCACCGACAACGTGTCGCAGGGTGGTCTGTGCACGTTCAACGAGCGCCTGGCGGAGGTCACTGATACCAAATGCAGCACGATATGGGTTCGTGATCTGGAAGTAGATCACAGAGTCACTAGAGGGGTGATAGTAAGTAACCAATGGATAAGAAATAAGAGTATGAAACAAACGCACATCTCAACATTAACATTATCGCGAGTGATGACTGTTTGCCTGCCGATGGGACTGATTTGAATTTTGACGTCGACTATGCGCAGATCTTCCGTGCAGACATTGACTTGTACGAGACCGGGGTCTACCGATTTGTAAAAGTGGCCGAACCGTGTGACCAGACCGACCGACCCTTAAACACCGGTTAGATCATAAACATTGAACACTGCAGTATACTACACACCTTGCTGTACTGTCCTGAATGGGTTTGGTAGAGGGCAGCAAGGAATGGCACCAACGAGCCCAACACATGAGCCAAGACCTTGCAGGAATGACCCATAAACACCATGCGTGACCTATGCAAGTGTAAGAGGAAGAAATATGTATCACAAAAGAGAGCAGATGTACCTCCCCAGTGCCAAGGTCTTGTGCATATGAAGGCTAAAAGAAATGTTACAGTTACACACGGTGACTTGTATAGTGCAAGATATTGTCTCGCCTGCATCTCACTGCGCTTCAAAGGCTGGACGATGATCATGTGGTTCTTCCCGTAGCCATGCTCTTGCCCATTCGCCCTCGCGGGGACGTCATCTGTGACTTGAGACATGATGAGCAAACGTAATTGTCGTGCGACTGAACACATACCATGAGGAGCGTCATGATCAACCACGTTCTCACGGTCGTTGCTGCGAGAAGGAGAAGGTATACGGTCCTTGCGATCGATGCTCGACATTTTACAAATTACAAGTGAAGAATGACGGGCTGTTGAGCGATCGCGAGCTTTTTAAAGGTTGTGGTGGGTACGAGGAGGTTCACAGGATTTTAGGGGATGGAGTGCAATCACTGCTTCCGTTGCGCAGTTGACCATTATGAGTTATTTTTGGATGCACTTTTCTTAGAATTTTTCGTATGGAACAAGATTGCACCAAAGCGCGCTGCTGTATATGCATAGCAATGCATAGCCGACGAACGGACATGCACAGCAATGCCCGCCCGACAGTGCCGACACACGGGATGAGTCGGGAGATATCGTATGACGTTTTCCGTTAGAACATGACTACAAGTGCGCTCTTGCGTCTCACTGGCATATGTATATGGTGTCAGACTGCGCAGTGCAACAGGTGGGTTCAAGTCGGCGAAGCAAAGACTGAGTTTGAATTTATTGATAGGTTTGAGCCACCGGCTGCCAGCAAAGCATACTCTTCAAGACATATTTCCAATGGCAACTGCAGGCAGAAAATGCTGGCTTATGAAAGCCGAGCCAGATTCACGCGTCGTGAAGGGGAAAGATGTCAAGGTATGTACTTGCGAGGAGGCACTTCGCAGAAACACAAGAGCTCAATATAGCCTGCTATCACGATACTATCTTTGAAAGTTTAGCGTGGATGATTTTGAAGGCGTAAGAACGACGCCCTGGGAAGGAGTGCGAAACTTCGAAGCACGCAACTTGATGAAGCAGATGTCCATTGGAGACAAGGTGTGTGTCTGGCTGGCCCCCATACTTGCTTTCCTCAGGCATGTCAGAAAGATATTATTCTACCATTCGAACTGTAAAAATCCTGGTCAGTGAGCAATCGTTCCTGCAAAATTCTGTTCTAACTTATGTATAGGCATCGCTGGGTTTGCTGAGGTTTGCTGTTGAGTTGTCTTCCTTGTTTCCTTCACTTATTCCCGTCGATAGGTATCGAAGGAAGCTTATCCT
>Ga0153976_1000500_pt1 | contig 13574 bp, 18 predicted proteins | sample TSGA060MetaG_FD_104717 | JGI IMG/M metagenome (GOLD analysis project Ga0153976, IMG submission 104717) | Attine ant fungus gardens microbial communities from Georgia, USA - TSGA060 MetaG | ecosystem: Host-associated > Fungi > Mycelium > Unclassified | place: USA: Georgia, Yuchi Wildlife... | reverse complement strand
GGGCACACTTATTACACATTTATCGTCAGATATATATCTAATGTAGCTGTCTTAAGCAGAAAATTAGACAAGGCGACAGCCTGAGGGAAGAGATGACGTCTGAAATGTAACATTTTTCTTTTTTGGGCGTACGGCTGCAGTTGGCAACAATGCAAGTCGCACGTGGTGTTGTGAGATTTGCTCTAAACGCGTTCAACTTGTGCGGAACGCCACTTTTTAATGGCTACAGTACTCCCCTTTTCTGCGTCGTATCGGCCGCAGCAGAGTACAGCGACATCATCATTATTTCGCCAGAATCAACCCCAAGCGAGGCCAGTTTCTGTTCTTGACCTTCCAGGTCTTCAAAGTGCGAGTCGCGTGCTGCATGACCAGTTCATGAAGGATGCCCAGATAATACCAGATATTGGTGATATGCTGACAACCCGTAAGTTGCCAATAACTCACTTATATGTCTTAAATTCACTTCCTTTGCTAGCTGGTGGGCAGTCGTCAGCACTTTATAGTGTCTTCCCCGATGACTATCGGGTGCCATTTCAGAAGAGGAGGCTCGTGGGCATTCCTGAGGCACTGTTTCAGTATTATAACAGTAAGTTCTGTGAAATGGTCTATAGCGCTAGGCTAAAGTCCCTAGCTACCAACGTCACTTCACACATGGGTCTGATACCCGAAATCGAGCGTGTATGGATCTCAATTGATCATAAGCTATTTCTCTGGGATTATATTGAGGGGTATGTAGGCGCTCCCTCGTGCCTCTTTGCAAACTGATGCGATTTTTTTTATATAAAGTCAAGACATAAGTTCCTTTATTGACCAGCCGGACGTCATCACCCATGTAGCTGTCGTAAAACCAAAAGTCGGTGTTTTTGTCGACGAAATAACGTCCGTCATGGTCATCTGCACACCCGTATCGGTTCTTTTGATTGGGTTATCGATGTCCACCGTCCTTGGTCCTAATAATTCCCCCCGCAAAGAAATCAAGATGTATGCAACAGACATGACGGTTTCGACTGACATCGAAATGACTTCTGTTGTGGGATTGTCTGATGGGCGTATTTTCATGTGTGGCTCCCAGGATGGCTGTCTGTACGAACTGCATTATCAGCAGAGCGAATCATGGTTTACGAAACGAGTGCATATAGTCAACCACTCTGTTGGCAGTGTGCAGAGTCTCTTCCCCAGATTCACCTCCCCAAAGTCAGAAGGTCAGTAGTCCATATAGTCGTGACTTGCAATGATTAACTCCCACTCCTAGACCGTATCGTGGCTGTAGTCTCGGATCCAAATCGCAATCTCTTCTATACCCTGTCCGCCAGGAACTCGATATCTATCTACCAGCCAAGCGGCGAAAAAGCTGTGAACCATGTACAAACCATGTCAAATCTTTACAAGTCAGCACAGGAGAAGGCACCGGGCTCCCCTGCTCTTACCCCTTCGAACTTCCAGATCATTGCTCTACATGTACTGCACCCGAATGAATCGCGGACAGGGGTTCAGCTAATAGCGATCACCATGAATGGCGTACGCTTGTATTTCTCTCCATCAACCTCGGCATACAGTTTTTCATATGCGCCTTCGGGCAATGTGCGACCTCTGCAACTCATTCATGTACGGCTTCCGCCCCCCAATCTATTGCACCCAGACGAACAATCAAGTCCGCATCGTCCGCCCTCATACAATGGCTCTACACGAAGCTCGCAGCCACAGCCTCCGTCCCGCCCCTTCATTGTGTCAGGACTTGAAAACTCATATTATTTGGATGGATTAATGGTTTCAGCCCAGCCAGGTGATACGGACGGCACGGACTTTCTCCTTTGCACTGCCCCGGATCTGACTCGAATTGGTTCACTTGGGCAACTAAATCCGCCTTCGCAACAGCCACAAGGACAGTCTCAACAACCAGTATACGGTCCTTCATCATACGGCACTGGGGCGAATCACCGTCCTCCTCTAACTGAATATGCCACCTTACTTGCCATCCCAGGTCGGACATGGGCGATGGCAACAGTTCCCCGTGAATCAGCCCCTACGTCAGTTGTTCCTTCGCCTCCGGTGATAAACGAACTTGCAACCCAGTTCTCCGAGCCTTCGCGACAATTTATGATCCTTACGAATGTCGGCCTTACCTTTTTGGTCAAAAGGCGAGCTTTGGACTATCTCAAAGCGGTCATAGAGGAAGTCCAGACCGAGGGGGTGGTGCAGCCAATAATCGAGTTTAGAGACAGGTGGGTTGATATTTGTCGATACGTGACGAAAGCTCACTCTTATCTCATCCTTATCTAGTTTTGGAAGAGACCAGACGTGTGCCATGTTACTCGGACTTGCAAGTGGAAATACTTTTCTGGATGCTGGAGAGCAATCAGCCAGTGGCACGCTCTGTACAATTAGTCCCGATATTGCAAATGTTGCTAAGCAGGCTTTCTACGATTTCGGGGAGCGACCAATTTGGACAGAACGGGTGACTTATGGCACAAGTGAGTAGTGCCCTCTGTAGTCAGACTTCAACGGGAGCTCAGGCGTTTTTCAGGTGACAGTTCTGGTAGTGCCATCTTTAGTGGTCGACGGGAGGGTTTTGCCATGTATTTCGCACGTCTAGTTCGGTCACTGTGGAAAGACAAGTTAATTAAGCAGGGGTATGATTTAGAACCCTTATGGCTGACTCTCCATATTCTGACAACGTACAGGTCTCTCGGTTTGCAACAATCAAACTTCGAGGACAAGCTTTTGGTAACTGTGCAGAAAAACCTTTTCGCATTGAAGGAATTTCTAGATAAGAACCCTCACCTATTTCACTCTGTGCCCGGAGAGCACACAGTATTGCGGACATCGTCTGGCAATGAGCAAGAAGCTTGGAAGGTTGTTCATCTTTCAGCTTGTGATACCCTAGCTCAACCTTGCTTAGGCCGAGCAAAATTCCGTGTCCCAGCTCCAAGCGCTGTTATCCAGATCCATTGAAGCAATCTCTTTCATGCTTCTGTTGAACGATTACAAGCTGGGGGAGCTGATAGCTCAGTAAGCATTTCTAATGAGTGGATAATTTTCTGATCTTAAGCTGAATGTCAGGTGCGATGCCGACACTCAAAAGTTAGTTGCCTCCATGACGTTTGAGGACCTTGTAACTACGCAAAATGGTGTCACTGCTGCACGCGCGTTAGTCAACGTCGTAATTGACCAACAGATCGGTCAACAAATCAGCGTACGTAAATATTTCCGACGCCCTTCTGTGCAGTGAGGTAACAAGTTTCTGTAGGTGGACACGATCAGTGAAGTCTTGCAGCAACGCTGTGGCTCATTTTGTAGTACTGACGACGTCATGCTGTATAAGGTCAGTCGTAGCTCCTTGAGTTGCTACTCCGCCTTACGCGAAGTCAGGCTCGCGAAAGTGTCCGTAAGGCTATGGAATCGCGCAACCCCGCTGAGCGTCATAATTGGCTTGGTGAATCTCTGAGGTAAATTGGCGATTCTTTCTATGGAGTCATAATTCTGACTGAACAACCATGTCATCAGACTTTTTACCAAGGGAGCGCGGATGCTAGACTTTGATAAAATCCGTGAGGTCTGTGGTGAATACCAGCAGCTCGGTTATGCCAAAGGTTAGTGCAATTTTTTTTTTGCGTGATGGATGTCAGATTCATACCCGTATAGGGGCTGTGGAACTTCCATTGAGTTGTGCACAGGCACTAGATCCCGATAATGTTGGCCTCGAGTACTGGTACGCCGCATGTCCACCAAACGACACCCGAAAGGAGTATTACGAAAAACGACTGAAGTGCTACGACCTTGTCCTGCATTCTCTAAGCGTCTTTGAAGAGAAAGCTTCCCAGAGTGCTCCTGCACAGGGGCCAGTGTCAAATGCAATTGACGACCCTGAAGCGATCCGTAGCCATGCTTATGAACTTGCGTTCTCCAGCGAGGACGAGATGTTCCACTCTACATTATATGACTGGTTAATTGATCGAGGCCTTGCCGACGAACTTTTGACAGTACGTTTGTCGCATTCGTGGTTCTAGCTTCGTTGACGAAGTCTGAAATGACTGTAGATGCGACCCCCTTTCCTTGAGGCCCATCTCAAACGGGAACCTGTCACAGTGCCAAAATACCAATTATTATGGCAATTCTATGTGAAAGACGGTCAGCCCCTGCGCGCTGCAGAGATACTTGCGACCCTTGCGGAATCTGAGTCAGTGCTGTTTCTGTCCACCTATTCAATTCACGGGCCTCACTATACACGCAGCGCTGACTTGGCGTTGGACAAGCGCCTCGAATACCTGACGCTGGCTGTAGGCAATGCGAAGTCTCATCCCGTAACTATCGGTGGCAGGCATGAAACTGCTATTTCTTTCCTTACCGACCTCGAAGAAAAGCTAGATGTGGCTCAAGTACAGCTCGAGGTGTATAACGCCCTTTTACCTCATTTGAATGATCCTGGGGAAGCCGGGCAGAAAATCAAGTATCTCAACAAGACACTGTTAAACATGTCTGAGGTATGTCTCAGTGAAAGATTCTCTATGTTTATGATGTTTATGTTCATTTTCAGCTATATCAAGTTTACGCGGAACAGTTTGATCTACCGGTTATGAAGCTTCTGATCTTGCATGTCTCTGAACATCACGATGAACACGTTGTCCGTCCCATTTGGGATAGGATATTTGATGATGGTACGTCAGGTTAGTTGTGCGAAGAATAACTGCCTGACTTGCGTCCTGCTTAGCAATCGAGAAGGGTGCGGATGCACAAACCGATGCCGACCATATCGTTGCCAGTGTTGTTCCACTAGGAAAACGATTTTACCCCTCCGAGAGTGCTTTCCCATTGAGTAAGTCAAAAAAGTACCCGTGATCTAGATTGCCTCGCCTCATAACACGGTTTTAGAGTACATTGCATCTCTGTTGGTCAGATTCGCCCTGAAAAACCGAACCCAACTACCGAACGGTTGGACTCCTCGGGTACTTGTGCAGTGCGGTGTTCCTTACGCAGACATATGGGACGTATTGCACGAGATGTATGAATCACAGGTATTTAGCTTTGTCTATCGACTGCGCATAAGTGAAACTAAATATGGCATTATAGATACCGCCTTTCAACACGCAAAGTGGTGTGCAAGTCGTGTCATCTGACATTGCAATCCTTTTGAACGATTGGCTCGAGGAGGCAAAACGCCCTCAGTCCTCCGTTCCCAGAGGAGAGTTCCCGGTCGGCAGGATAGATCTTGCTGTTGGACAATATCTGGCGGAACTAGGTGCCAACCAAGCAGAGACGAAGGCCATTTACGAAGGGATCAGACGTCAGCTAAGAAGAAACTGGTAACATATTCGTTGGTTATTATTTATATCATGATGCTCGTACACTTTCCTAACACATGTCGGGTTGATCAATTGACCTCAAGAATGACGTCTTCCGCATACAGAAGTAGACGTTCACTGAATTTCTGTGTTAGCTTGTACGCCTGGTACACGGCCCTAGACGAAATGTTAGGTAAATATGCGACATGCAAGGAACACACGTACCTCGCAATCCCAATAATTAGTAAACCAACGATAATCATTGCAGCAACATCTGTTGAATTACCCCTTCGACTTCTACTCCCCCTGAAGCGAGCTATCCAATGGACTGGTCCAAGGAGAGGCAACGAAAGCAACATTTGGACTAGAGAACTGGCGCCTATCATAGGAAGACCAATAATGAACCTGCGCACAAACCACGAGAAGAATGTCGGTGGGGATGGCGGCTGTGCAGGATCGGTCCTAGTCAGTCTCGTCGTCATTCGAGCGGTTTCCTCTATAGGAAAGGCATCTTGATCACGAAGTATTCGCAAGGCCGCACGGATGAGATCCTGACCAACGTCAATTGGGGAAACGAAGAAGTAGGATGATCCATATGATGAATAATCGTCGAAGGAATTCATGAAATAAGTTGTAAGATAGGATGAACACATGACGAGGATGGTGAACAGGAAAGAAGTCATGATGCCGACTACGACTGGAAGAGCATTATAAATTGTCAGTGTTTGAGCACACCGGGCTGGGAGGGTCTCGCTCACTCGGATTAGTTGCCAACCCAACTGCTTTGGTGCGAGAAAAATGGTAATGGTAATGACATTGTGGACAGCGATAGAAAGAGTTGTTGGCGAAAGAAGTATTCCTCCATCTCTTGAGGCAAGTTACATGGACGTACTGAAATCATAAATACAAGTCAGCATGCGCTGAGGTTGTGAATATTTAAGAAAAATGACTGACACTGATGGAACCCCTGCACAGACAAGGACGTATGAGCCTTCCTAATGACTCGTCTTCACCGTCAAAGCAAATACGACATTGCTTCTCCTGCTCAGTTTCTGCCATCTGGAACCCAAGTTGACTTATGATGAAACGTGCCCGAATTCTAGGGTTAGGGTCACACTAGCATACTGTGTGAAATTTGTCGGATGCCGGATGTTGGTTAGAGTTTTGTGCCTTCATAATCACGAAAAACATATGGCATGATCCCAACACTAAAATCACTAAAATCCTTACGCTATGGTTCGTCAAGCTTAATTCGTAAGCCCCGCTTGTCTCGCTTCGGCAGTTGAAATCTCGCCGCAGAGTGTATTCATGCTTTTTATTTACGTTTTTCACTTCTTTAGCCGTGCTGGCCGTCCGCTTGCTCGGAGCTCCTGTTTGCTGTGGGAAGTACTAGTAAGACAGAATGCCCTCTATAAGGACTTCCCTCTAGATCGGCAGGCACTTTGAAGGATAGATCGATGACACCTCCAAATATTTGGAATCGCTTGAGGGGACTTTCCTGAACCCCAGTTCCGCCCGTCAGGTTGTACAGATCGGGTCAATGAACGCAAAGCGTTTCGAAGGTGAGGATTCCGCATCTCACGCCGGACCCTGTGCAGGCGCTACGGTCTCTCACTATATTCTGTGACTTCAACTGTGACCGGCGTCATATTTGCTTGTGCATTATTGACATTCGGGAATTATCTGTGCTCACCGATTTAGGCGATTGAGCGTTCCACATTCCACCATACCTATCAAATAAATCCCCTATCCTTCGGTGACGAGGTTGGGCTGATGGTTATTGGTCTATGGTGCTGCACATATGTATTACCCCCTGTCGAAAAATAGTGGTGCTGTGAGGTAAGCATACCGTCGGAATTGAAACCACGAGGACGAGAAGATAAGTCGTCCTTCCACACGACTCTCCAACTGCACATATGGATTGACAGCGAGAAACATGCGGGGATTTCCTTTGGGATTTCCCTGATACATTGACACCATTAGATAATATCAAGTCCTTGGGTAGACTGGGGGTAAAAACAACCGTCATATGCAAACCCCGTAACATTGTAAAAAAAAAAATTCGTTTGAGAACGTTGACAATCCATATGATGTACGTGGACTCTTGACATCAAACCCTGTCGGTGATAGCCGAAGTCTCTTCTAACATGGTTTGATTTTTTTTTTCAAAGAATTATTGATGGCTTAAACCATGTATCAACTGCCTCGATCATTCATCCAATCATTAGATATAGTTCAGTTGCTGATAAGACTCGGATGACAGGATTCGTAGTTGGTTGACTTGATGTCACTGCAGGCGAGCTAGCACAGCCAACCCTGAGTCTGAATATTAAGTAAATATTCTGCCTGTGCTGCCCTTGGCTTCCTGCAAACAGGTTTCATGCTCGGCCTCGGTCAAATTATTCCTCAATCCGTAAGTCACTACTGTCATATGCTACCCTGGTAGGGTCTCTTGTTTTATTTTATTCTACACAGGTACATCACATCTGAGTAGACGATGTAAAAGCCCTTGCTCACAACCGTACCCCATTTTATGATGACCGTCTGGTTAATTTCATCCGACTTCAAGGTCGGTGCTGAATCTTAATTCCTAATAAATCTCAACCTACCTTCCTTCCTAGCAGGGACGTTATATCTTGATGGTCAGGTTGTAGCACATGTTACGTCAAGCTCACCTTCGGGCTTTTAGATCGTGGGCGGCTGCTCGAACAACTGCGAGTCTAGCTAACCGAAGTCCCTGTCAGGGATCCAGAGTCAATATAATTCGTTGAGGGATATAATGGTAAGAGTGAGTGTGGTTCTGTCTCAACAAGATGGCTGCTAAGTACCCTATCCCATCCAGTGACAAGATACTCGCCATGTCTTGTACGAACGTCGGTGTTGGTCCCGGTGGAACTACCGCGATGCTCGCGTTCGTCATCCGAATCGTCCATTGTGCCCGCTTTGTTTATAAAACTTACTTTATAGACGCGTTTCCATCGTGGATTACAAGGGGCAAATCATCCTTGATACATATGTATCCCCTACCATGCAAGTTAGCGACTACCGCACGGCTACTACGGGTATTGAACCTTCCCACCTTCTCGCTCGTGAGTTCCGGTTTGCAATGTTATCTGTTTGGTGTTCACCCGATCACATCATCAGCCGACACGCCTGCTTTTAGCCAAGTTCAACAGCTCGTGGCTGACCGTATAAAAGGCAAGGTACTTGTCGGCCACAGTCTGTGGAACGATCTCTCCGGTAAGGACAACGTTCATTCAATTGCTGCAGGCCTCATGCTTTCTCTCCAGTTCTAGGAATTCCGCATCCCGCAGTGGCCACTAGAGACGTTGCTCTTTATCAGCCATTTCGAAATGCTCTTCGGTCCCCTAATCAGGTGATTGGACTCCAGACTCTCATGTGGCATTTGATGTATCGTAGATGCCAAGACGGCCAATTGCACCCAGTGAGTTCCTGTAAATTTCAAAAGTCCTGTTCAGATGTTGAGTGATGCCAATGATGTAGGTCGAGAATGCGCGTGCCGCACTCGACTTGTATCGGACGGTTGCGTCTGAATGGGAAGGGGAAATTACCATTGGAAATTGGCCATCATGCCTTCCTCCTAGCACGTTCTCACGTTGTTATCTCTGATTTCTTCTTCTTTTTCTTTCTTTCTTCTCTCGCCAAATTTACTTTCTACATAGGCAGTCTCCCGCATGGTTATTTCATTTTAGATGCTGTTAATGTTTACTTTACATCCCCGTATGCCAATTGGACTTGATCATGGATTAATTGATGCCGCTTCGAAGTTCTAAGAAAGTTAAAAAGACAGACAAGCTAAATGTTTGGTATGTCAATTACTCAATCCAGTAGCTACTTCTTTCGCTTCAATATTAAAAGCTTCCTTTTTAACGCCTGTAATTTCCAATTCTCCGCTCCCCGTCCATGAAAAATCTTCCCAGTTGGCCATCTAAGTAACTTGGTAAAAGCCCGAGGTGACGATCCGCCTGTAATAGCCCGTTGTGTTCGCCATAACTGCTTCTGTAAGAAGAGTCGTCGCTCGGATCTGAGCATGACAGCGGCGATATCAAGACGTCCTTCTTTGACGGAGAGATTGACGATCCGCCGTCTGACAACGCTAGATTCTGTCCGGGGACCCCACCGTCTGCGAAACGTTTTGAGGCACTTCATCGCAAGAGTCCCGCACCGTTTACACGGTTGAAGACTCGCAAGGGTTAGAAACAATGTATTTGACGATGGCCGAATCCCAGGATGAGCTGCGAGTAAATTGAAAATGACGCGGCGTTGCGCGTAATGTTGTGGAAGCCCTGGTTTTTCAGGAACAGCGCTCATGTGCAGGTGAACAATATCCAACGCCGCGTGCTGCTGTCTGCGACTAAGTCTTCTCGGGAGCGACTGGAAATAGGACAGGGTGGCTTCGAGGGCTTGGCGGCGGTTGCCTAATTGAATCATGGCCTGCACGACGAAAAAGACGGCTCTTAGTGGAAGCTGAGAATATTCGTGCGAGGTGGCGGTCAGAAAATGGTTCGTGAGATAACGATAACGGTTGGCCTGAGCTGAGGCAGAGGCAGTATGGTTCTGCAGGACCACGCATCTGAATCTTGCAAGTCTTCGTCCACGTTTGTCTCTCTGTTCCGGGATTTTGACCCACCGTCGCAGGGCACCGCGCTTTAAAGAACCAAACAACTCCACCCAGAGAGGTAATGGTAATTCGTCCTGGTGTTGGGAATGTAAGCCCAATTCTTCTCTCCACCGCTCTCTTCTCATAACACGTTCCACACGCTTGAAAGCCTCTTCCCATCTACCAGTGCGTACCAGCCACCTGACAGTTAATTTCCACGTTTCCATATTTGGGTTGATAGACTGGGCATTCATAGCATCGAGAAGGCGCGACGCGGTACCAAAAGCCGCCTCTCTCAGCGCAAGAGAAACCAAGAAATTAAAAGACCGAGTCGAATGAAGGAGACGTGTGTCTCGATGACGCGAGAAGTGGTAGTTGATGAGGGTAGTGAGTGATGAGTGCGAGTAATTATGCATGTCCAAAAGATTTTGATATAACATCTCACGAGACGTGGGTGTTGGTAGGAGCGGTATTGGCGCGGTGGTGAAGGGTTTAGTACTGACAAAGGTAGCGGATTGTGAAGGAGGATTTTGAATATACAATGGCTCCGCACGACCAGGATCCTTCCACATGGCGTCCCTTATGGAAAGGGAGTCGGGATCTATGGGTATAACATAGTGACTTGGACGTGTTGTGGAACCCGTTCGAGATTGCCGCACGGGCGCCACGTCAGAACGCGGTTTTCTCGATATCCTGGCACACTTCTTGTCAAACTGGACAGAGGTATGGTATTCGGCGCGTCGTGTCCACGCGCGAGCTGCGGCCGATTGTAAAATTGCAGAAAATGAAGACGGGGCGTCTGGTAGAACGTAGCAACATTTAAACAGGCGGGATGCATGATAAAGCATGCATGAGTTCGCAACTACACACTGGTCAATATCGTTTCCTACTCGTGCACATTTTCCTTTTACTTACTTGCAAGGCAAGTTTTGAGAAACACTTGGGACTCGCAGCTTTCCGCTTTCACCCAAGTGAAGGTTCAAGGCAATTGAACAAATAGAAATAAACAAATGCTTTTCAATCAAGTTAGCGTGCTTCAGGAGCTTCAAGCTTCAAGCTGAGTTTCACGTTGACGGTAATAAAAAAAATGCCTCCGATGAGTAGAGACTCAGTGTCGGTTATGACCCCAAACGCGTGTTCTATGCGCTCGCTCTATAATTTGAAGCGATTTAAAGTTGCACTGCATTTTGCACCGTGAAGCGCACGAGCTGGGGTCGGATCATGCAAGGACTGCACCGCCATGAAAAATCCTTGGCAAAGCAGAGTTTAGGGGACACTTAAATAAATTGTGGGTGACGATCGAGGAACTTGAAGCTGGGGCGATTCGTGGTACCCACCTAGCGGACGGCGCTAGAAGTAGCTAACGCCCCTGGAGCCCGATAACTTGGATTCATATCGCGTCACCAAAACACTAATATCTATCTCTACCGGCGACCACACACTCCCGAACGGCGTCGAGAACAGCCCCTGACGTCCTCTACCGAACCGATGATGGAAGGTATGGAAGGAGTAAGCATGCGCCAGTCACATAACAGCATGAATATGACTAAATACACATTTAATGAGCGATGAGATATGCCACTAGAAACACATGAGCCCGTCAGTAAATTATAATCCAACTACTCCGCTCAGGATCATCAACAGGGAAAAATGAGTACAACCAAACGCGCACTAACCAACACATCGGGCTTATTATCAAAGTCCCTCCTCCATTAGGTATGGCGCTTTCCTTCCAACCATCCACCCGACCTTGGCTACCCACTGATCTCGTACCTTTCGCATGTCCTGCCATCCCTCAGGACCTTTAGCCTCAGCAAACTCATCCAAGCCTCTTTCCCAACTTCTAACAGTGTCCACTCTGAACATCCTCCCCTCTTGATTCACAACTTCGTCTATCCAATCCATCCAGGCTTGCCACTCTTGAATCAGGCGAGGAAGTAACAAAGGGGCGAGAGATGATTGTGTCAGCAAAGGTTGAGAAAGGATCTGGTTGCTGAGGGTCGAAAGGAAGATAAATGTCTCTGACGGATGAGCTTTGTCTCTATGTTGCAGCTGGAGGACTGTAGATAGCGATTGTGATGAACCGGAATCAACATGCAACGGTGATGAAGGCGATGCATATGAAAAGTATGGCACGTATGACATGCAGGCGGACACGAAATCATGAATAGCCGGTCTTATACGCGATAGGATGTATGATTCTCGCATCCCGCCATCAGAAGCGCCTGAGTGGTTCTGCTGGTCAGGACGTCCAAAGCCAGATGGTGGGCCACCAGGGGTGGTTCTATAGTTTGTAATCCCAGATGCAAAGCTAAAAGAAGTCATCGTCGATGTTCCTGGCGCAAAGGATGTAGCGTTTGAATAAGGATATGCCTCCCGAAGTTTTCGAGCTGATTGCTCTAGAGCTTGTACAGCTGTGTCCAGTGTTGGACGGGGTATCAGGGGTAGTATGAGGGGTTTGAGCGATGGCTGGGCGCTAATCATGGCATTAAGCAGAGGAAGAAGTGATTGCGGTGGTAAACTCGCTGATAAAGGGTTAAATTAACTAGGACAACGTAGGTAATTGAAATCGCGCACCAAGGAGAACACCAACATCGACATCGTTATCTGAGCTCACTGAGCTATTCTCTTCACCGTTTTTGTTTTCTTTTGAGTCAACGACGGAAGAGACTTTTATTCGCTTTGGTGCCGCACGTTTAGAACGTTCCGGTGTTGGACTACGGTCCATGGTAATGTCTCGGGCTCCATGACGATTGGAGCTTTCCGCTTCATCATCTTCATGCCTTCTTTTTTGTACACGGTGCGCAGGAGCAGGTAAGTTCATGCTAGAGGCTAGTTGCGTACGTCCCAGGGTCATGGTAGACTGCCAACTAGGCGCTCCGCCAAAACCAAAACCCAAGCAGGATGGTGAGTGAGTGGCTGGATTGTGCAAGAAATCAAGTGGGGGATGGACGACATTCGCCATGGTTCAGTTGAGATGAGAAAATGGTAGAGAGGCTGGCAGCGAGTTGTTCACAAGCGACCCCACACGCGGTGTCTGCCTCGTACCTTGACCAGCCCTTAAGAAACCGCACGTGACTCTAATATTTTCCTATATCTAACGAACCTTTTTCAACCTTGGTTGTTAGTTTTTTTTTGTGCCCGTCTTTATTCTCCCTCACCACGCAACCAGTGTCTTGTTATTCAAAGAATCAGGTAAGCAATCTATCTCTCTAGGCGCATTCGTGTATTTCGCGGTGACGACACAAACGAATCGCTACTTCGAAGCTCGCCGAGCTGATGAATTTTTCGTATATACCCAAATTTCCGAGTTGTTTCTGCCATCCGGTTCTATCACGTTGTCATACTCACAAACTCTTTTGCATAGCTTACTGGCTTCCTTTAGCAACTGGTCTGGACGTTCTCCGCGTGAGTATCAAATCCACCCCCCTTCCTGAATGATCGATCAAAATAGAAGTCAAGCCCTGACCTTGTCTAAAGGACAAGTGTTGATGAGCATCCATGCTAATACTGACTCTTTACAATATCATCGTCGCAATGCCTAGTGCTGACTCTTTTTATCAGGTGTCGTGCGTCAGGTGATCCTGGTACAGTAGATTTACCGATAGCTAGCTGGATGTTTTATTTCACAATCCCCATAATGGCATAAATCCGTCTATCATCATACTTGTGCT
>Ga0153976_1000496_pt1 | contig 13614 bp, 15 predicted proteins | sample TSGA060MetaG_FD_104717 | JGI IMG/M metagenome (GOLD analysis project Ga0153976, IMG submission 104717) | Attine ant fungus gardens microbial communities from Georgia, USA - TSGA060 MetaG | ecosystem: Host-associated > Fungi > Mycelium > Unclassified | place: USA: Georgia, Yuchi Wildlife... | reverse complement strand
TTCTTCTTATCAACAAAGAACCATCCAGAAGCCTGTGGAGATTTTGAAGGGCAAATTGTTCCTCTGGCTAGATATTCATCAATCATTTCTTTAGTAATATTGTTCTCCTCTAGGTTTAGGGGGTAGAGTTTACTGAAATAGGGAATAAAGTCTGGTTTGAGTTCAATAGTATGATCCCAAGACTTGTGTTCAGGTAATCGAGAGGATGCTTCTTCAGAAAATACCTTGAGAAAGTCATGGTATTCTAGGGGAACATGGAAAGTTAAACTGTCTGTGGTTAGCTTCTCTAGGTCAAGGTCTGAAGGAGGTTTAATCAGCTGGATTAGATCAAGGTCCTCAGGTGTAAGGTCCAGAGCTGAAAGAGAGGGTCTGTAGTCTGCAGGAAATGAGACAGTTCTATTTTTCCAGTTAATTGAGGGTTGGGTGTCCCTAAGCCAAGAGTATCCAAGAATGGCATCATATTTCCCAATGTTGGCACTTAGGAATAGAATGGGTTGGGGAGGTTGTCCAAGAGTTAGAGTACCAGTGACAGTTTTGGTAATTTCTGAGTTAATAGAGTTATCTGCATTTCAGGCAATAATTGGATTGGGAAGAGGTTCAGTGGGAAGATTGTGTTTTCTGACAAGGTCAGAGTTTATGAAGTTTTCCATGGCTCCAGAGTCAACAAGGGCAGTAATGGGGACACTCTTATCACATGTCTTTAGTTCAGTAGAAAGGACAATTGATTTCCTATCTACTTTACAAAAGAGCACATGTACATAGGCAGAAAGGGAAAGAGCAGGTGTCTGTTGTGTTTCCCTAATCAAAAATCCTGTTCCATGGAGGCCATAAGTTCCTCCTTTTCTTTCTCGGAAAGGGCAGTGAGGAGTGCCTTGATGTGAGAGATGTCCTTGGGAGTGGTGGTGGAGAGAGAGGAGGACAAAGAGGGAGAGGAAGTTGTGGATGATGGTCGGAAGGGGTTGTTTGTCTTTGGCTTCCTAGGGCATGAGACTGCTATGTGGCCCCTTTCTTTGCAGTAGAAACATGCTCCAAGCTTGCAAAGGGTTTCTCAATCAGTTGTGTAAAGGGTATCAACGTCCATAGCATTGGGGTCAGGTCGAGGGGATGGGTGAGCAGGGGTATTCTTGTAGATAAAGGGCCAGGGGTTGTTGGAGCGGGGTGCTTTCTTAGGTCTTAAAAGGGCCTGCATACGTCGCCAGTTGCCATCAGCTTTGGCAGCGGCATTGTACCATCCTTGGAAAGTAGTAGGAGGAGTTTCCTGGCTAAGGATCCTAGTGGCAAGGCCACAATTCAGAGTCAGTTGAAAGAGGTTGATAAGGGCGTGATCATTGTTCTGGAGTGGAATACGGGCTTTTGAGAGGAGGAGCTTGAACTTGATGATATGCTCGTCTGCTGTAGAGCTTCCCTGCTGCAAGGAATCAAGGTCATGAAGAGCGTTGTCAGCCTCATTTTTGTCCTCAAAAGCAGACTCAAACTTGGTCCAGAAAGTAGTGATAGTGGTGGGGAAGGTGAGGGTGCCTGCTGCATTGATTTTGGAGTCAAGCCAAGAGGTCTTCCAAATCATAGGAAGTCCAGGTCCAAGGAGTGAAATAATGAGCATGATTTTCTTATCAACTATATTGTAAACGCCACTGTTGAGAGTAAGGTAGAGGTCACATTCTTGGTGGAACCGTTGCAGGTCATGGCTTTCACCTGTGAAGACCAAGGGTTTTGTCCCAATCTCTTTGGGAGAAGCAGGAGCAGGGGCTGGGGTAGGGAGAGGGGCAGGAGCAGGTTGTATGTTCTGGAGGGCAAGCAGGATCGTGTTCTGGATGTTCATAAGCACAGGAAACCAAGTTTGTGAGAGTGGGATGCTGGCAAGGGAAGTGCCATGAGGAAACTGTGTTGGAATGTCGAGCGTCACACTAAAAATAGGGAGTAAATGATATTGGTAGCTACGTTACATGATGAAGAATAGGTAGGTATATAGCTAGTGTAGTTAGTTTGTACTTACCATCCGTTTGTACCCTTCCCATTTGTATTTCAACAAACTGTCCAGCCGCAATGTTGCAGACAATAGCGTTGTTGTTTCCTTGGTCAATAATTTCCCCAGTCTTGGCATTGTTGTTGTTGGGGTCAACGGCCCAGGCATAAGGTGGCATTTGTGATGGGGAGTGTCAGAGTCGAGGTCAAAGGTTCGGGTTAGGGTCAAGGGTTCAAGATGCACAGACAAAGTTTCAAGGCAGGATCAAGGGTCCGTGATGCAGTGCAGGTGCTGCAGTCAAGAGGGGAGCTAGTTCTTTTGTTAGGGCTTTTGTGAAACACCAGCCGTTCGAGAGGACCTTGGTAGGTTTCTGGAGTCAAGGATCAAGGACAAGGTTCTATTAAAGAACTAGCTGAAGAATACAGGTAAAAGGGAGGGGTTTATATAGTACTGAGGGCAGTGTACAGCAGTGTATGGCTGTGACAGAGGAAAGGGGGCGAATAATGAGAAAAAGGGATACTCGTAACAATCTACGGGTACAATTCAAGGTCGGCTCATTTGGATTAACCTTCATTTCCAGAGTGAATTTTCCCCCCCTTGAATCTCCACCCTTATCACGAAGATTTTCTTATTAGTCATTAGTTTCAATCTGGTGAGAGAAAACCTCGGAGTCTGACTTGCATCGTTGGACTTCAAGCTTTTTGTCTGTTGATTATTCAGTCTCCCTTTATGTCCCTCATCCTAGGATTACCTAATGAGCACCAACTGTCGACATACTCCTTGAAAGCGATTCTGAGGAGGGATCTGAGAATGAGTCACCCGCTGTATTGTTACAATGAGTATGCGTGCCATTTTTATTTTACGTATTCATTGTACTGCTATAGTAAATCTCAATCCGACCCACCTACTAGTGAACTTTGCCCACACTTCCCTCCTGTAGTTAGATGTTCTGTGTTGATGCATTCATGAATGCTAGCTAGGCATTGCATCTTAGGCCCTCCACGTCCCAGTTGCGGAATAAAAAAAAATCATTCTAATCATGTGACTTAATGAATCGTCTCTTTCGTTCAACTCTAGCCATCCTCCAGCCATCTTGATCGGCTTTTTCTTGTCCAGCTCCATCAAAATAGCCATCGTGCCTTCACTTCGATAGAGTAAACATGTTGATCAAAGTCAAGGTGCATTGCGATGTTCTTATTTTCTTGCAGATATCTAACTGACACTTGCCTGTAAAGACTCTCACTGGGAAGGAGGTGCGAAAAATTGGCAAAGAGATTGTTCACGATATTAGCTCTGACTATATGCTACGTCAACTCACTGTGCAGATAGAACTCGAGGTCGATTCTGAGAACACGGTACGAATCAAATGCCTACAAATAACTTCACCACTTATCGGTACTTAGATTCAGCAAGTGAAAGAGAAAGTAGAAGAACACTCTGGCGTGCCTCCCCAACAACAGCGATTGATCTATGGCGGTCGACAACTGTACGTATTGCATGGCGCTGCGCAGAAGTACGAATGTTGACTTGAAAACCAGACAGGACGATAAGACACTGAAGGATTACACCATCACTCCTGGTTCTGTGTTGCATCTTGTTCTTGCACTTCGGGGAGGGAGATAATAAAAACCAATGCCATGGAATTTGTTATTGACCAGTCGCATTTATAAGTGTGTCATTCTCTATTGTAAACATAACATATCAACGAGATGAGAAATGAACGCAGTCTTATTGCTACTTATAATTCATGGCTGGAGTGTATTCGGTTTGAGTTTTGCAGAAAAGCCTACCGGCTATGAAACCACCTTTGAGTCCTGACTTACGTGTACTTTCACTTCTTTTTTGATATAATATCACCATCTAAGTATTCTCCTAGGCACCCCGACGTGGCGCTCGGGCGTTTGGACGCTTCACAAGTTTATTTCGTCTTGTGTAACCAGTGATGACCGGCAAATATCGCGGTACTACCTTTTCCCCTTATACCAACTGCCCATCCCAGTCTATTCAGTTGCTACAAGGCCCCTCGGCAATGCTAGGGTGACATTATGAAATTGAACCTGGCTTCAAAACATTTTTTTGGTGAACAGATCCTCATCAAAAATTACACCTTTCTATGACATGACATTGCGAAGTCTTGGAAATTTGAATACTCTATATGTCTCTTCCGTGACGTCTGTGAATCATATTGTCCTGGTCATAAAGGAAATGCAATTAGTCTGTAAAATGCACGCCATCCTCCATGTCCAGACTGCTCAAGGATGGATATGAAATTTGTCTGTCTTGAACCATGTCATGTACAGACGATGACCATCACAAAGGAAGACTACTTCCTCCCCAAAATGCAATGGTCCATCATTGGTGGAGAAAGGCATCAAAGATTATCCACCTACGTTGGAGACCAGCTCAAAGGAATGGTTGTGCATTGTAGGTCTAGTATGATAGCATCAAGAGGTTGTTTCCAAACAAGGATAGGCGGAAATAGGAGAAGAGATGTCGTTCACCCCAGACAATGCCCTTGTTGAAGAATAACTAATCTGTGTAAAGTCATTCACTAGCTCCTAAAGCTTTGGCCATGAACTTGACCTCGAAATTATTGTACAGTTTGCTAAATGCACTACTAAATGATGATACCCAAATTAACAACATAAATATAAGCAGGACAGATAGTGGTCCACAGGTTTGATAATCAAGCAATATGAAGCAATCAAGCAATCAAACAAAGTATCGACAGAGATAACGATAAATCCCAGGCAGAGAAAGAAAGCAAACGATGCAAAAAGGCCGTCACCGGCTCATTCGGGTGCGGAGTAGCTGTTCGAGGAACTCGTATGTCCGGCGAGGATTGCGACCTGGTAAATCTAAAAAGAGTCTTCTCCAGTCTTTCGAGCCACTTGTGCGTTGAGAAGGTAGAGCTGAAGCTAAGAATTCTGACGAATATGTGGGGATGGCAAACGTCTCGTGGTGACTTTTAGTCGGTGATTTGTGTCGACGCCGGGTTGATGTTGAGGACGACCTAGAGTATTCGAGGGGGGATGATAGTTCCGCTTGGTGGCCTACCGAAGGATTGTGGCCGGTCCGTCGACGGACGGAGGGACTAAACGAAAAGTCGTCTCGGGGTGTATCATGTGTTGATACTGACCGATGTGATGATGGGCGTAAGTTAGATACGCAGGGTGAGGCAGCGGTATGAGATGGTGATAAATATGCAGATCTCGGTTTTGGCTTGGGATCTGAGCATTTATACGGGCTTGAATGATAACTAGTCGATGGTTGTCGGAGAGAAGGCGAAGTGATCAATGGTGACGCGATATTCATTTGTAATGTGCGATCCTCCATGTCCGTCGAAAAGAGGAGCGTGGTTGTAGTGGGCGTTGGTGGCGGCGAAAATGGAGGGAGGAAGGTGATCGTCGAGGAAGGTGACGGTGTAGGCGCACGCGGTATTGGATGCAACATCGGGCTAGAGCCCTGCTTTTTGACTTGGTCCTGAGCTCTTCCTTTGTCAACGACAGGAACAGGCTGTATCAGGTCAAGCTCTTCTCCGATCCAGCATAGGGCCTCAGCAACAAAAACGACTTCGTCCCAGGCTCCAGCAGCCAGCAGCCGTGGATCAAGACTGCTCAAACCGATATCTAACTGCAGAAAGTCGAGTTCGACAACACCTATAAAAACTTTGATGGTCTGGATATGCCTGCTCTCGTCCTCTTGGTCGATCGCGTGGGCTATCGGTATTGGGACCTGGGTTATGGACTCGAATATTGTGATTAAAAGAGATGGGGTGAGATCCACCGGCGATGTAAGCACAAAGGGAAGATCGATAGCTTGGAGGAGGGTGTTCAGCTGCGCAGTGAGAGTAAGCGGATCCATGGTGTGACGTGACTCTGTAACGCGATAACTCAAATACATATGGTCACGTGGTCGCGTTTCATTGGGCCCACAGTCACGCGTTCGATTCACTTCATTTCTGTCCTTGATTGAGTGGGCTGGGAGCATGCTCGGATTTTTTGTTTGATCCATCTAGGCACTACCTCACGTCAACGAACAAAGCCAGCAAAGCTAGAAATCTACTGTGAAAGAACTACACATTAGAGCTCAGCAACAAGAGCGAAGAAGGAGAATGGACATTGAAGGGGAACGGCACACAAGTACACACAATGGCGCCAAGCGACAGCGTATCAATAGCGACGGTGATTCAATTTCTAGCCCTGCCGTTAGTCAGGATGTCGATGAGGAGACTGAACTATCCTCACAACCTGATGATGTTCGAATTCCTCAGTTCAAAACGCTTCCTCGTGACACAGATGGGTATGTTCTCACTCATTCGTTGGTGATTGCTTCTGATTGACAGCAGCTACATTCCTGGATCCATTGTCCGTGTTCAGCTCGAGAACTTCCTCACCTATGATTTTGCCACCTTCAAACCTGGTCCATACCTTAACATGGTTGTGGGGCCTAATGGTACCGGGAAAAGTAGTATTGCTTGTGCTCTTTGCCTAGGACTCAACTTTCCACCAGCCGTATGTATCTCTTTCCCTCCCCCATGATCATCACCTCACTCACGCTCACTTCGATAGGTCTTAGGGCGGGCAACCGAAATCAAGAGTTTCCTCAAGATTGGAAAAGAGAAAGGATACATTGAGATTGAACTCAAAGGACCACCAGGAAAACCGAATCTCGTCATCCGTCGTAACTTGACAGCAAGCTCAAAAGCCAGCTCTTTCACGCTCAACGGCAAATCTGCGTTAGGCAAAGACATCACTCGGCGGATGGTCGAGCTCAACGTTCAGGTCGGAAATCTTTGGTTTGCACCTTTCTTCCCATAGCGTTTTCCGATCGCTTATCCGTTTCTCCAAGTACATTCCTGCCACAAGACAAAGTCTCTTCCTTTGCTGCCCTATCTCCCCAAGATCTTTTAAGAGAAACACAACGTGCCGCAGGGGACGACAGGCTGACATCATGGCATGAAGCCCTTATAAAGCTCGGTAAGGAGCATCGAGAGCTCAACATTGTGAGTATACACCGAGAATGTCATATGGCCCTGTTCACTGATATTTCCTGATAGAAACAAGAATCTGACGAGGCGGCTAGGGCCCAAGCTCAACAACGTTTAGATATGATGGAGAACACTGTCCGTCTTTTTAATGAATGGAAAGAACTTGAACGCAAGGTTGTCTCCTCTCTTCTATAATCCAGCAGAGACCAACTTAATTAACTTCTTAGCAAGCTGTACTTTCTTGTGTAATCGAGCTCGACAAGTACTGTACGAGTCATATTCAATATCGACGTTTGAAGAAGAGACAGCGGGCCTCAAATGCCAGAGTCCAAAGTCTCAAGCAGAAGAACCAACCTGTTCGTATCCGACTCGAGTATGACTTTTTCTCCTTACATTGGAATATACTCAATGTTCTATCAGGGCCATGATAGAGGAAGGAAAAGATTTGCAGCGCCAATATCAAGCTAATCAGAATGTCCAAAACAAGCGGCTGAAGAGATTTGGTGAGGCCCACAATAGACTCGAGGACCTTGTAAGTGTCCTTTATCGCTTTGGGAGTCTGAGAGCTCATGTGACATCCATTTCCTAGGAAGAGGGAGTAGACACAATATACCAGAAATTAGAAACCCTGCGAAGAGACGAAGAAAAAAGGCAGACGGATATCAAAAAGCTCCAAGCTGAGATTGAAGAGACCGAAATCGAATTGAGGAAACCACCGCCAGAGACAGACGATCCAATTGCTTTGAGAAACGAGGAGGTGAGTTTTTTCCTGTTCCACAAACATGATGTTGATCTGTTACATAGGATCGAGTCCAACACGATAAATGGCAACTCAGTCAGCGAGTGGGAGACTTGGAGAGGGAGTATAGGGACCATTTCGATAAACTTGCCAGGGCAAGGCAAGCGCTCAAAGAAGCAGAACACAAGTAGGCATAACCTTTCTCCCCTTCAAACTTTTTTCTCATTCCGATTCGGAAACTAGGATTCAAGATTTGAACAACGTCGACGGTATAAAACTACAGAACATGCTAAAGTGGCATCACGATACTCATGACGCCATTCTATGGCTACGTCAACATCGACATTTGTTCAAGATGGAAGTATTCGAGCCGCCCTATATGTGTATGACTGTTCCTGCACAAGCTTATCAGGCAGGTGTGGAGGCTTTGATGAATAGCTCGCAATTGCGGGTAGGTCCATCGTTGTTTACCTTTACCATCAACTTCTGAGCCTATGATAGACGTTTGTTGCACAATGCAAAGAAGATATTGATACCTTAAATCATCATATCAACGATACCCAAGGTCTTGGTAGGAAAGCACGCATCGTAACATGGTTCAGATGGTTTAATGAGAGTCAACTGGCTCCGGCGCCAATGACTCACGATGAAGTGTGTTCTGTCTTCTTATCAACACCAAACAATATTAATGCCAGCGATCTGTCTACTTAGATGAGACGGCTAGGCTTTGATGGATATGCTCTTGACTATGTTGAATGCCCTGAAGGATTGAAGTGGTTCCTTAAAAAAGAGTGTAATCTTCATCGTAACGTACACCTTTTCAATCGTTATCCAATAGCCATGTCTAACTCTTTTCACCCAGGCTCTTGTTCTCGACGAGAGAAACGTCGATATTGGAGCCGCGATGGAAGCTGTCGGGCGCCCTGCTACTGGAGGTGGTGCATCATTTATTTGTGGCTTGACAATCAACATAGTCCAACGCTCGAGATATGGTTCGAGAGCCCTGAACAACATGACAAGGGACATTCCAAGAGCTAGGAATCTGACTGTTCAGACTGGTATGTTTCCTTCCACGTGATCATGTTTTCTGTGCTTATTGCTGTGGAACAGTCGACCCTGAGACTCGCAGGCAAGCTGAAGAGGCTGTCAAGGCTTGTCAGCAGCAGATTGCAATGTGTGAAGAAGAGAGGAAAACTCTCGACGACAGGAAGGCACAATACAAAGCCGAAGAAGTTGAGGTTGATGCGCGATTAAGTGATATTAAGAAAAGAAAGGATTTGATTACGCAGGTTGAGAGTAGAAAAGTCTCGATGCAGAACAGACTTAGTACGTGTTTTTGGAACTTCTTTCTTGTGTTTAGATCCATGCATATTAACATATCTATACTTTCTTTACTTTTTAAGAACGGCTCACCGAACAATTAACAAGCCTCGAAAAGCAGCCTAGCATCGAGCAAAAATCAAGGGAGCTCCAGAATGAAATTCGGCGAAAGAATCTCACCAGAGCGGATACGATCAAGGAAATCACTGTCAGTTGTGTCCCTCTCAATTTCCTCCGTTCATCGATATCGAGTCTTTTTTCTTACAGACCTTGCTCAAATCGTTCACTCCTGAGCAACAGGCTCTTACGCTGTTGAAACTGAATGTTATCCAAAATCAAGCCAACTGCGAAGTTTTGGAGGAACTGATGCAACAGAAGGACGACAAGTTTAACAGGGCTTACGCAGCTTACACAGAATGTACGTCGTATTTTCAACCATATTCTTGATCAATTATTCATTATTTTACATGCAGTAAATGCTCAATATAAGGCTGCGAAAGCTGAATCTGAGCGGTTACTAGCACAGGCTAGAGCAGTTCTTGAAGAACGCGATCCAGGTATCGTAGAGGAAACGGACAGGATCATTTCCATTCGTGAGCTTTACTTCAAAGAACTTGCGGAATGGGAGGATGCGCTAGAGGTGGTGCGTGGTGATGAAGCCGAGTTGCGAAGGCAGGGTGTTGAAAAGCCCGTGTTCCCAGAGAATGCACAGGAGGATGATCTGAACAGCTTGGAAGAGCTCGAGATTGCGTGTAGGACCATACAGGAACAGTTGGAGTTTAACAATAATCGGGATGAGAGTGTCGTCAGGAGTTATGAAGAGAAAAAGAAACTGGTGAGTGCATGGTGGTTTGTTTCAGATAAGTTTGGTGGATTTTGAATTGGCACCTAGACTGAACAATTGGCGGTGGGGATGGAAACTAGGCAAAAGAAAATAGATGACACTGAAAGAAAGATCAAGCAAACGAGGGTAAGTATTTTCTGGTTGGTCGATTGAAATCCAACTTTTTATCCTTTTTTTTACAGGACCGCTGGGAGCCTGGGCTCCGTGCTCTGATAAGTAACATCCGAACCAAATTCTCGGATGCGTTTGATAGGATTGGCTGTGCCGGTGACGTTGAACTTGTGCCTGATCTGGATTATGCACAATGGAGAGTGGATATCAGAGTCAAGTTTAGGGATAACGAAAAATTGCAGTTGTTGACTGGTCAGCGTCAATCTGGCGGAGTGGGTTTTTTTTTCTTTAGTAATTATTGTGTTTTGCTGATTTATGCATTTTTAATAGGAGCGCTCGCTCACTACGATCCTATACCTCATGTCCCTTACTACACTTGCACATACGCCTTTCTCGCTGGTCGACGAGATCAATCAGGGTATGGATCAACGAGCAGAGAGGATGGTACATAATTCGATGGTAGATGTGACGTGCAAGGAAGAGAGTTCGCAATACTTCCTCATCACACCTAAGCTGTTGCCGAACCTGCGCTACCACAGACGTATGAGGATTTTGTGCGTCAACAATGGGGAATGGATTTCTGGAGATTCAAATGGAGATATGAAGGTCCTACTGCGGAGCTATAAGGCTGCTCATAGTATGGCTTAAGTTTCATATTCTCTCTATCTCATGATTGGGCACGTTGTATTCATTCTACTTTGGAGCTTACGTTATTCAATGGTCAATTTAAAAAAGGAAAATTCATCTAACTCGTTGCAAAACTAAATCCAGTGCTAGTGGGGTGCCTGTACAGTAGGGTCAGAGAAGTCAAGCGAGAGAAGATATCATGCTTTAAGAGTATGTGAATGTCTCTCAGCAAACAGTAAATGGAGTAAGAGACAATCGATGAGAACAATGGCTATGTCTGAACAACGCCCCTTATGACAGCCAACTCAGCGTTGATGATACTACTGGTAGCAGCACCAATAGAAACATTGTTGGCGAGTACAACAAACTTGATGTCCAAAACCTGACACTGACGCACACGACCCACAGAAACGCCAGCACCGTCCTGGTAGTAACGGTCTAACCTAGGTTGTGGTCGATCAGGTTCCTCATGGACGATGATGGTATGCCGTGGAGCACTAGGGCATCCAAGAGATTGTACATCTGGGGAATATGCAGCAAGAGCCTCGCGAACCTGCTGAGGACTAGGAGGAGGTCTCCTTGAAAACCGCACTGAAACACACTCAGTGTGTCCGTCAATGACTGGAACACGATTACACGACGCAGAAACCCTCATGGGATGCCTAGCGTGCATATCAAAGACCTTGACACCTTCATCATTCTCCGTGATACCTCCTAGGATTTTGAGGGTCTCCCATTCTATCTTCTCTTCCTCGCCACTGATGAAGGGAACGACGTTGTCTAGTATGTCGAGAGAGGGGATGCCTGGATAACCTGCACCAGAGATAGCTTGCATGGTAGTGACGATGACAGCTTCAAGAGGACCGAAGGTCTTTTCAAGAGCGGAAAGAGGGATGACGTAACCAGTAGTAGAACAGTTGGCATTCGTGACGATGAAGCCTTTCTTGAGAGGAGGAGAGTGAAGCGCCCGTTGTTGCTGGACGATGGAAAGATGGGATGGATTTACATGAGGTACAATAAGGGGGACGTGGGGATCTCTACGGTAGTTTTTGGCATTTGAGAACACGGCATGTTCCGCTGAGCGAAATGTCGCCTCTAGACTGGGGTCAGAAATTCTGTTCAAGCAACTGGTTTGGCGTACCTATGTCACCTGCAACTTCTGCATCCAGGCCAGAGAAAATAATTCTGCAGTCCACGAAATTCTCAGGCTTGCATTCCTGTACCACGAGCTCTTTGACAACGCCCGGGATAGGTGTAGATTGTTTCCAAGTAACAGCGCGTGAATACGGTTTTCCTGCTGACCTTGACGAGGCGCCAAGTACGTGGATTCTGAACCACGGATGGGCAGCAAGTAGGACTATGAATCGTTGGCCGACAGTTCCAGTTGCGCCGAGCACACCGACGTTGATTCTGCAATCGGATGCAGATACAACTCCAGATCCATGACACTGTGAAGATTCGGACGCGGACATAGGCCGTGGATAATGGAGCTTGGATGGGGAGGACTTGCTGCCGTTTTCACTGTTCATGTTTTTGACGATTATCACTATCTCGAGTCTAGAATATTGGTCTTTCACGTGATGTGTCACGACGAGTCTACTGCTCTTTCACCTTCAACAATGTCGACCAACGCGATCACAGATAGCGAAATCAATGCCTTTATTGTCGCGCAAAATGTCAAAGAATTGAACTCTGTGTACTTTCTTTCGTCGTGTTTTGTCGGTGCTGCAGCTGGGATACTCGGTCTCACGAATTTCGCTGGCTTTTTATTTTTCTTCGTGTCACTTCTATTTTCTGCACTGTGTGTTTCTGCTTGTCGGTGCGTGCGAGCTGCCCAGAACCATGGTGATGCGTTGATAAATTACGCAGCTTTGTTTGTCATCCTGCTCATTATCTGCCTGATGGAGGATGGTGGCGGGCCATACTGTCACAGGACACAATATTTGGGTACATCCTCCTCTGGACGCTGGTTTATGGTCAGTTTCCTATTTTATAATTGCTGGACTTACAGTGATGTATGTGACCAGGTATCGTACACGGTATGCTGTTCCTCAATTTCCAGGCCATTATGTTTCTCATCCTCTTTCTAGTATATGACTAGAATCACCCTAGATACATCGAATCCAACATGCAGATATATCGATACTCTATGCCAAAATTACATATACCCTCACATGTCTCCGAAAGAAAGGCTTTGGATAGGCATATGATAGCATACTATCGTCGGTTTCCCGCCTGAGAAAGATGTGGTTAAGGGTATTACTGGGTTGGTTGGGGCGCGTTCCAAAATTGCTTGCTCAGGGATCTTCGCACTATCAAAAACATGTGAAAAATATTCTGTTTGAGATGAAAGCACTCTCCGGAAATCACAGTCCATCTCCAAGCAGCTATTTCTTACAGATATGAAAATGAATATCTAGCGTGACAGTCACAACTGAACTGACGGTGTGACTACATCGAAATAGTGCTATGGCCTCCACATCTTCTCTGGCATCTACACAAAGTTTAGCCCATCATCAAAATCCAGTAGCAGTAAAAAATATATCCGACTCTATATCCAGAGTAACGCGAGAAGATAATGCTTCGTCGACAAACAAGGCCGCCATTTTTCAGAGATTGCATCCGCGGGTGTATCTAGAGAGATTTTTAGCAGAGGACGCGAGGCCAGATGGACGTTCACTTGGGGAAATGGATAGCCATACAGGAAGTGTCATTAGTGAAGGCACGATCTGGAGAGAAGTTTCAATAAACGTCGGTATGTTCTGTCTGCCTCAAATTTCCTTCCTGTTGTATGGTTCTAGAGAACGGTGAATGCAGTCTTTTTCCTTAAGTCGGGCTCGGCTGTGATAGTATTCGAGCCTTTCAGTGCAGATTCATAGTCCTTCCGATGCATTTTCGTGAGAATATCAGCTGACCTATCTCACTATCCTTCCAGGTTCAATTGGTACTGCAGATGGTTCGGCCCTTGTAAGAATGGGTGGGACGACCGTTGTTTGTGGCGTGAAAGCCGAAATTGCTGA
>Ga0153976_1000495_pt1 | contig 13626 bp, 11 predicted proteins | sample TSGA060MetaG_FD_104717 | JGI IMG/M metagenome (GOLD analysis project Ga0153976, IMG submission 104717) | Attine ant fungus gardens microbial communities from Georgia, USA - TSGA060 MetaG | ecosystem: Host-associated > Fungi > Mycelium > Unclassified | place: USA: Georgia, Yuchi Wildlife... | reverse complement strand
ATGGAACTCGCATTGTGTCAGGTTCATCAGACAAGACAATTCGGATGTGGGATGCAGAGACTGGCAAGCCATTGGGTGCACCTCTCCAAGGCCACACTGACTATGTTTCGTCTGTTGCAATCTATGGAACTCGCATTGTGTCAGGTTCAGATGACAACACAATTCGGATGTGGGATGCAGAGACTGGCAAGGCATTGGGTGCACCTCTCCAAGGCCACACTGACCATGTTCGGTCTGTTGCAATCTCGCCGGATGGAACTCGCATTGTGTCAGGTTCAGATGACAACACAATTCGGATGTGGGATGCAGAGACTGGCAAGCCATTCGGTGCACCTCTCCAAGGGCACACTGACCATGTTCGGTCTGTTGCAATCTCGCCGGATGGGACTCGCATTGTGTCATGTTCAGATGACAACACAATTCGGTTGTGGCATGTTGAATCCTTCACACATTCCAACGCCATAATATGTTTCTCATCCAACCCAACACATGCTCTTTGTTCCACCTCATCCTTTCTTCCGGAATCCTGTATATCTTCACTGGAAGCCTCCGATCTCATAATTCTCATTCCAACCGAGGAGAGATGGATTGTAGGTCCCGAAGGACGCCTTCTCCTCTGGATTCCAAGCTATTTCCCATCCATCATGTATGCTCCAGGCAACACACTCGTGATACCCAATGCCTTGCACCTCGACTTGAGTCATTTTTCACATGGCACGTCATGGCAGATGTGTCGTAAGTAGACAGTGTCAATCGTCACGTCTCTTGTGAGTGGCTCCTTCCGTACACCCACAGCGGTACTTATATCTGATCAATGTGATGATGGCACAGCGAGCACATTGGTTACCGGATGAAAGATTCCGAGCAGGAGGGGCAGAGTGATGATCTTTTGGAATATTACGAGTGTCTTGTCAGAGTATTCGCACAATTTGTAAAATATGATGTCTGGTACCCCCTCGGCGAGCTCTCTATTTAGCAGTAGTACGTGCCCTAATACTGTTGTTTTTCACGAGTCGCGCCGCAAGTGCCGACTAGAGCAGAGTTTTATCATAGACTGTCCCACATCATGACTAGGAGGTGATTCAAACCCTAGTGCAAGATCAGGCGAGGGAATTCAGAAGAACAGAGTCTGGCAGTCTCGACCTTACTGTGTGCTATTCTCACTCAGTATTGGCAGTGATTGTTACTGCAATTCCATGGAGTTTGGAGTTGACTGTCCATCGAGAACGACATGTTTTCTACCAGTCGCACGTGTATGCAATGACTCGTCATGCGGACAGATCCCTTCGTTCGTTGTCAACTGTTATCGTACAAACTCACAGACACCGCCTCATTCTGTCATCCCAGGTTACAAAGAATTAACACAGAAATTCACTCCGCTCAAAGGAAATTGCTTCTATGAATGTTGAGAGGGACCCTAAGTTCGGCGGGTGGATGATACACGAGGATGGGGGCATGTCTACAGGGGAAATAAACCTCCGCAACTGCTGTCTACACCACGATACGATGCATGAATAATGATCGAGGGGGGAGCGACAACAACAATAAAGTACAAAAGAATTCGATGCGGCAGAAAAGACAGTGCTGCATCCGCTACGACACGTCGACACTATTGATGAACCGGTGGACTGTTGAGCACCAGTGGAGTCTTTGGCACCATCGATGTCTGCAACACATACACAGCAGATGAGCAAAATGTAACAAGGCCACCACGTGTGGTTCTTGATGCGTTTCGCCTGCTCGCTAATAGGTACCGGTCGCCGAGCAACAAAGAATGACTATGCAGAAGTTATTGCACTATAGTAGTCGACAAACTGGACAAAGCCTGTGCGTCGATAGGCCGTCCGCAGCCGTACAGTATTAGACAGCTAAACTTACAAGCGAGATAATAACAAATGGAAAGTCCATTCCATCGCTGATTGGCCGTCATCTCTCTCGTCACGGTCCCGTGGGCCAGTGAGTTACAGGTTCATCATCTCTCCGGCATCACAAAACGCCACAACGTCCTCTAAAGCCGCTTGGAGCGGCGCACTAGGGACAGAGCATGTGCGTGCGGTTGCCCAAGAAGTGCAAAGTAGTTTGCAGAATTGTGTTGGCCCGAAGACGAGGACAACCGCAAATTTTGCGAAGGAACATGGCCAGCGAAGTCGCTGCACGTGGCAAAACTATTACGAAGGAAGCGGGATGAAGGATGTGAGCTCTAGCCGACGTGTATTTTCTTTCTCGCAAGTGTAGAAGCCTCGCGCCATATGCGCGGCTCAAGATCCTAGGAATTATAAGCCGCGTGTATCGCTCAGGGCTCTCCGACGGACTCGGGTGATATGGTTTGTCGCTCGTCCACAGAAGCGAAGAACTATTGCTGGTGGTGAAGTATGTGTATACTTGTATCAGGCTTTGTTCTGCGAATGGGATGTAACACGCTTATGTATGCGAGATGGCGGAATGAGTCAAGTCTGGCTTAAACCAGGCATCGTCTATTGATAAGCTTTGCTCCCTAGTGCTCATCGCGTTTTCCAGCTACCAAGACATCTCCAGGGAGTCTCCATTGTCGCCTTTTGACGCTCGGCCATACGCCGAGCTTGGGGGCGTTCTATGGCGTTAGCGATGTTCGCTGTTGTGCACAACCTGTCCTTGCCTCCACTTTATGCAAGGGCCAGAAATCTGACAAGTCAGGCTGCCTAGACTCACGGAGTGAACCGGAGTAAGTGACAATCGTAGATATGGTGATGAGTTAAGTATGTACCTGCCAATCTGATTTGATGTCGGTTGCGGCTGAAAGCCGCGATTGGCTCAAGGGAAGCCTTGGCAAGCTTGCGATCCTTATTATCTTGGCTAGACAGGGTTAGCGCACGTCGTGTGACGGTACTTACTAGTTGTGCTTGTTGAGAAGAGGTCCGGTGCGTGTAGTAGATATGAATGATCCGGATTGGCTCGTCAACCCCAAACTAGATTCCTCTTGATCCAGTTCTGTATTTTGGCGGTAAAACAACGATCCAGCAGACGTAGATCGTTTATAGGGATAAGGGTTTACTGAATGTCTTGGGTGATGCGAAAAGAATCTGGAGATGAGCATCACATGAGCAGCATCGATAAAAGTAAACCTGGGGGCGTGCAATTATCAATAGCAAATGAGGAGGATATCAAGAAGCTTCTCTTGTGCGATATGAAGCACTGAGATGAGTCGACGGCGGGAGAAGAGATAGTAAGTCGCAGTGAGAGGTGGCATCCAAGTATGACACAAGACAGGAGTTGAGTGAAAAGTGAAGATCGTTGTCCAGTTCAACATCTACGCGTTCATAGACGGTTGTGACCCAGGGTGAGTGAAGGTTAGTATTTGGGCTGAAACCCACCTGGAGGGGTCCAATGTGAGCTGTGACGGGCGGGTGGGCACAAGAAGCCCAGAGATCACGTTGTACACCAGAGTGTGGACAAGGGTGATGCGTCGAGCAGTGGACTAAAATGAGGTGAAAATAGTAATTTAAAAACTGCAAGCTGCAGCTTCTGAGGGAGCGGCGGGCGGGTGCGAGATAAAGGACTGGCGGAGAGCCGACGTTGGACTGAAAAAGTCTTGCGCCGAGTATCGTAGTGGGAAGAAGCGAGACCCAAAGTTGTACATTATCGATTATCGCTCGTGCCTCGCTTCAGTTATTATAAGTAGAAAATAACATAGAGGTGATGTGTTACATAAGCGAAGACCTCCTACGGCTTACGTCACGTACCAGCATTCCACCCCAGTGAAAATCGACAAGAAAGAGGTAGATATGTGTATATAGAGATCGAAAGAAGTTGAGGCTGCGGAATGTATCGACGCGTTTTGACCTCATTCGAAAAGTGGGACTTTTCGAGACGGAAAACGAAAGAGATCGAGAGAAAGTTTGCACGATTAGATACATTCTCGCTGTGTTTAGACATGTCGATAGACTCCATGTGGCTTGAAAAATCGAATGAATAGACATCTAATCAGAGAAAATAGGTTATCGTATGGTATCGCTATCGTTACTAGGTTAGGTATCGCGCCCTGCCCGCCATCGCGCCCTGCCCGCCATCGCGCCCTGCCCGCCATCGCGCCCTGCCTGCCATCCACTACTCGTCCGCGTCATCGCCGGTACCACTCCCTTGAATGGCTCCAGATGAGTTGAGCTATAAATAAGTCGTTAGTATAAACAGAAGCATGGTATATAGTAACACGCACCTGTAGAACTGCCTTGCGCTTGTATACCTGTGATAGTAGCAGACTCTATTAGTAGTAGAATAGATGATATCAATATGAAAATGACGTACCTCTTTGTCGGCGCTCGATAGCCCATTCCAGTACGTTGCGAAGGCGCTCGCAGGTTCTCTTTGATGTCCACTCATTTGCCAGTCGAGGGCGCAAAGGTTCCTAGAATAATAAGAGCATGAGCCTGTAATGGATATCGCAATAACAAATGAAACTCGCCGCGCCGTGATCTTGGCAGTCACGCGCATAGGTTTCGTGCTTGGCTGGCGCTTCTTGATGGGTTGGGCCTTTGAGTTGATCGTGATAGGCATGGACTTGACGGGGTTGGCTGCCAGGAGCTCCATCTTTATAGCGAGGGAGGCTGTGCCATCGGTATTTGAAGGTGCACGAATAGAAGGTGTAGAAGGTGTAGAAGGTGCATTGGATGATGGCACAAGAACTGTTGGGTTGGTTCCAGAAGTCGAAGTAGTCACAGAGTCGACGAGCTTCCTAGTGATCGGTTTGGGCCGAGGTTTCGATACGAGATTAGAACTACACAAATAGGTCGGTAAGATTAATATCAGATGGATCAAAGAACTCACAGCGGGTTTTTGATCTAGTAATTTTAAACAAGTCAGGTCAGTGTCTGGATGGAGCGTGTAAATTTAGCTCACCTCAACAGTAGCTACTTCTTTATCTTTACCTTTATCGGTGCGTTGTGGTGGCGTTGGTTCACGCTCAGGCGAGGGGTGTCGTGGTATGTCAGGTATCTGTAGATAAACCAATTAGCAAGCTTCAAGAACTGAAAAAAGCTTACCGCTTCGTTGGTAGCAGGCTCATCGGTGCGTGCTGGTGGTGTTGGTTCACACGAGTCAGGTAAGGGGTGTCGTGGTATATCAGGTATCTGTAGATCGGTTGATCAGCAAACTTCGAGTACTGAAAAAAATTTACTGCTTCATCAGTAGCAGGTTCGTTGGTGCATGGCAGTGGCATTGGTTCACGCTCAGGCGAGGAGTGTCGTGGTATGTCAGGTATCTGTAGATAAACTAATTAGCAAGCTTCAAGAACTGAAAAAAAACTCACCGCTTCGACGGCTTCGTCGGTAGCAGGCTCGGTCACGGTGATAAGCTGATCGATCCGTGCACGCTTCTTAGTATGTGCCGCTTCAGGTTCTTCATCAGTTTCGCAAGTGTGCTTTTGAGGTCGGACCAAGGGCAAATTAGTATCCTCCGAGAGGACTGAACTACTCTCTCCTAAGCTCATGGTTCCATCGGACTCGGACTTGATGTGCTTTCCGGTTTTCTTTTTCTTGATGTGATAGTTAAACCATTGAGAGTAGTTCTCGCTCAGAAGCTTCATGACCTTCCAATTGTCAGCGCACAAACGAAATTCAATACACTCTTTGCGTAGCGTATGAATAAGCCAACGCAAGACTTGCAACGAAGCTTGGCCAATTGACTCCGGTGCGAGGCCTTGAGTATCGAGTTGGCGAAAGCAGGAGAGCATGAGGTTGCGGATGGTCTTGGCGCGATCGGCTGAAACAGGGACACCTTTCTCATCCTGCAAGTAAGTACATGACACATTAATGCCTCGCGCCATGCGCCCAGATCCTCGAGATGAAGTTCCAGAAGTTCCAGGTGCAGCTGATGTGCTTTTCGGACACTGTGCCTGCCATTCCTTCTTCGTCCATGATTTGATCAATGGATAGGCCTTCGGATCAAGTTCGCAATCGGATTCTGCAGAGACTACTCTATCAACTAGGGAAGGCCCCTTCTGCTCGTTGGCAATGGAAGTATCGGATGATGACAAAGATGATGAGCTTGAGGCAACGGAGCTTGCGGAACCACGGATATTAACGATAACATTCCTGTATTAGATGTTTTGAGCGCATATATGCGCATATAATGATCTAAAATCACTTACTGTAAAGCTTGGCAGGTTGCGTTGAGACTGGTATTCTCATTGGAGAGCCTAAGTCGATCGGCTTGAAGACTGGTGATAGCATGTTGTAATTCCATGAGTTGTTGTTTAAGTTGGGCAACAAGACTGTAGTTGGAGTCCTTGCACGCCAACGGATCTTGGTCGAGGGGAGAATCTAAGCAATCTTGATACATCAAAGACTCACCATGTGTTTTGTATTAGAATACGAGCTTCAACTCATCAATATAATCAATATGGCGACTCACGCTAGGTTCTTGAATTGCCATTGGGTTACGCAAATAGTATATGTCGCTGGGCCCAAGATTCGGATCAAAGGGCTGTGATAGCTGTGATAATGACCGTGAAGTGTTGATTTGAGATATCGAGGAATTGAGGTATCTGGCGGATGAGATTGTGTGTTCGAGCGACATGATGGTATGAGTTAAGGTGCACTTTGACTTCAAAGTCAAGAAAGGAAATTCACCAAGTCCGCATATTGCCAGGCATCTGTTATATATTATGCTACCACCAGCCGTCCAGGATTTTCTGGACATATCATCAGATCCAGATCTTGATGGTTATCAAGCTGATACTAGGTGAGCCAGGCCCATGTTTTTGGTTTGGAGTCTAACTGTTCTATATCTAGCATTGATACAAATGACTTCAATGACACCCGCTCTAGCACCCCTGTCATGACTTTGTCGGACGACCTACTTTGTAATCCCGCGTGTTGGTCTTCTTCAGATGCTCTCAGGATTCAAGCACATCTGATACCACTAATGAACTTACCACGAGTCACACAGTGAGTTTTTATTTGTTTAATGTTGTACCTTCAAGTTTAACTTTAGCAAATTCAGTGTAGCATCCGCACCACCGGCTCCAAAAAATGAGCCAAGCAGTGTTACAGAGCCTGAGAGTGACTCTGAGACAGTGCCATCTGTACCGCAAGTCCCTCCCACTCACACGTACAATCCCAGCAGCGTCACTGAGACGGAAAGTGACATTGAAAACATACCCCAGCCTCCGGTCAAAACCCCGATCAAGAACCCTCCAAAAAACGATCCAAGCAGCGTCACTGAGCCGGAAAGTGATGTCGAAGACATACCCCAGCCTCCAGTCAAAACCCCGATCAAGAATCCTCCAGAAAACGATCCAAGCAGCGTCACTGAGCCGGAAAGTGATGTCGAAGACATACCCCAGCCTCCGATCAAAACCCCAATCAAGAAGAAAGGCTTCTTCGACACTCCAAGTCCCCCAGCACCTGATTCATTGTATTGGAAGTATGTGTCGTGCGAAGAGGACGCGAAATGGTATGATCGTTCGCGAACCGACAACAGCTTTCTTGCTATACGTCAGATGAAGCAAGAACTTACAGACCTTACTAGATAGTATTGTGATTAACTGCTGTATTGTATGAGTATCATATTCATGCATTGTAATGTACAGATGAGCGACTCGAAAAAACCTCAAAAAATGATCCCCTTCTTGAGGACATGTGATATTAGTCCTCGTCAAGTATATCCCCCTCCTCCCCCTCCTCCCCCTCCTCCTTCACACCGCTCATTCTTACAATGTCCAACCCTGGTCGTTCCACAAGGTAGAAAAGAGCACCGTCAATACCCGGAAAATGATGAGGAATCATAGCCACCACAGACTGTATGGTAAAAACCTCAACAAGTTTCAATGAAGCGTCTCCATGATGATGACAGGCAAAGACCGTTTGAAATGAGCTTTCGAATAATTCTGCATGTGGTTGGCTGAATTCGGATATGAGAGCGAAGGTCTTCTCTTGATCGCAAAGTGTCATATTAAAATAAAATAAGACTTCGGCGATGGTGGTATTGCCGTCAATTAATAACTTTGATATGCATGTCAATATACGATACTAATAAAGTGATCACGAAAAACATACCTTCACATTGCGTGCCATTCTCGGTTGCTTGGACATAGAATTTTCCTTCCATGCAGACCGCGCGACTTGCCCATTCGGAAGGCGAAGACGAGCCCATCGAGTGACAGGAGGGGCAGAAGTAACATGGATGTCATTGTCGGCCAGGTAGCGAAGTATCACCTGGGCTTCACAAGGACGTACTGCATGGGCTGTTCTCTCTCTTCGCCGCAGCAGCAGATAGCCCCGGCCAATATCCAGTGAGCCCTTTGGGGAAGTGTTATTTGATGGTTCGATGGACGGAATGATAGCTTTGATGGCATTGACTTGACAACGACGGGCAGCGCGTTGAGAGAGATTAGCGTAGACTGATGAGTTATGCAACCGAATTTCTTGAGCAAGGTTACCAATGGTGCGCTCCATTGTCCACTGCGATGAGCAGATGGGCGGTCCTTTGTTCACTGTCTCAGGGCCGATGTGTGTGATGGAATGAACCCATGGTCGGATGAAATGAAGGCGATCCATTCGGCGTTGATAATATATCTCTTCGAATTCGTCCGCGAAGTCAAGAAGGTGGCGGTGACCATCAAGAAGATCCGAATGAGATATGTGATATTGTTGCATCACACGCAGCCCCCGGGCAAGACGACAAAAATTAGTCCAATAGGGTTCGGGAAGGACGCCATAGAGTACGGCAGGTGCCATACCATAGAGGTAAAGGAGCCATTCCCAAGCCTTGTAACCGCTATTGATCTTCTCTGCAGGATTGCGAGGTGGACGATCGAATGATCCTGGTAGAAAGGGGGTTGCATCTGCAATGAGAGATCCATGTGCTTTCCATGTTGCTTTCGTAAGTACAGCCCAGGTCCAGGTCGATCGATCATCCGTAGGTTCGGCTCTAAAAGTCCCTCTCCACAAGGGAATAAGTAGATCACCAGTATTGATAGCAGCGACGTGCATAATATCTGAACCGAAGCAGAGCGGGACGAGCAAAATATGTGCAGAATCAAACCCACAGAAAATGCTGGGTTTTGAGATGCCTGTCTCGAGGCGAGCAAGCTCATATTCGGCCATGGTCTTACAGCAGATGATGCGCTCCATGTTGCGTTCATAGTTAAATGATCCGGCAATGGGAAGCTCGTGGATCAGAATGTCGGGTTGATTGTCATGATTGTTGCTATTTTCGGGTCGACGGAGCACTGGATAATATGTTGGGGCACCAGGCTTGTGCCTTCCTTGTAGCCCGCAGTAGAGCCGACATCCCATCCTTCCGCTATGGCCGACAAGGCCCGTCAAGAATGCCATCCCAGGGCCATCAGCAGTTGCGACGAAAAGAAATGGGTGTGACAGGAACTGTCTCTTCTGCGCACCATCCCAAATCACGAGGCCTTCAGTTTGAATGGCATGGAGGTGGTGTAGACCCGGAAATATGAAGGAGTCGAGGTTTTTTGGCTTCTTCGGCCCAGGAATGATACCACCAGGAAGGACGTACTTCTTCTGATAACGCTCCTCAGGTGCATGATCGAATAGAACCCATATATAGATCCAACAATCCGACTGCTTGGATTCATAGAGCTGGGCGCCATCAATCGAGAGCATTAGCACCGAGTCTCCATCCTTAATTTGACCAGATTGACAAGCGTCTAGGTACTGTTTCCCATGGAGGATGTCTTCATAAGCATGAGGGACGCCCCCCGTTGTCTTGAGCTCATTGAGAATATCCTTCGTGCGTTCCTCGCGCCAACGCATCTTCTCTGCATGATCAGGGTGAAGCCATAGAGCCTGCAATTGCGGACCAACTGGAAAGGTATCAAATGTCTGACGAGCAACCTTTTTCTGTGCAGTGCTCTTCTTCGCATCCCAACGTTCTTCTCCACACCTCGGGCATCGATCTAGATCAGCGTATGGACCTGTAAAGGCAAGGCATGTATTTGGGCACATGTCGTGGACGATTGGAACAACTCCACTGAGTTCTGCAGCGGTACATTTGATCCGATGATGACTATAAATATCGTCATCAGGATGTCGTTCCATGGTGGCATCACGAATAGTATTATAAGCTTTAATCGTAGTATTGGCAAAATAAAATTTTAATGATAGGATGAGGTCGGGGTCTGTAGTGTCAGGGAGTTCGTGAGGAGGGTTTCGAAGCCTCTGTAGCGCGTCCACCGGTAGTCGAGAGAATGAGTCGTCTAGGCTTGCTTTTCGCAAAGCAGTGATGAATGCCAATGCGTCTCGAATATCCTCCAGTCGTGCCATGGAGTGAAGTTGCTCCAGATCTTCATCAGTCCAACCCATAGTGGCATTCTCAGGACCAGCTTCTTGATAAAGATCAGCAGCACCATCGAGATCAGGCGCGTCACGGCTGAGTTCTTCAGGTTGGTTGTCACCGAGATCAGTATGCTCGAGGTGATCGGAAACTCCGTGGGGTGCATCATGGCCTGGTTCTTCAGGCTGATTGTCAAAGAGATCAGCGTGAAGTTCATAGATATCTATATCTATTTAATATCATTAGTGATCATGGTGCTAAAAATGTGTGTACCTTCTGCGTGATCAACATTTGGATCCAGCTCGTCATACATTTGAAACCCATCTAATCCAGTAATATCCCTGCTATTAACATGTCCTTTCTCCTCAATAATGTCGGAGGGATAGGCTGCCAGCGCGTCGTCTGGTACGTTAGGCTTGTGCTTTGATATGGGTGGCTGATCCTGGTGTTCAAGCACATCCAGAGAGCGCTTGCTAGACGAGGGTACTGATAAAGGAGCCGCAGCTATTGGCAATGTTGCAGGAAGCGGGGCGAAAGATCTAGTGACTCTGCTGGATTTGTGCCGGAAGTAAGTAGTTCGGGGTACGTGCTTGGGCTTGCCTTGGTTTTTCCGAAGACAGGCATCACAATCGCATACATGAGCATTACTACCATTTGCGAGTCGATGTATGCCAGCCTCGGGACTCTCGGAACTTGTAGAATTCATATGAATGCAATGACAATTGATAAGTTACAGAGTGTATGCGCAATCTGAGCTTGACCTAAGCACAGCTTTGTAATTTGCAACGTTTCGTTTGCAAGAATTGCAGAAAATCCAATGCAAATTACAAAACTTGCTTGCATTTTGGAATTTGCACACTTTGCATAGCTTTTGCATTTTTTTCATCTCGAATTATTTAGATTTGTATCTACCTCAATTTCTACTTCGACGTCTATCGGCACGTATCTGCCTCTTTCTTGTCGATTTTCACTGGGATTCCACCATCAATGTTTGCATAAGTATCCATTCGATCTTGCCAGTTCTTAAGCCTTGAAAATTGCATCTCTGCTACCCTACTCATCAATAACTCACACACTCCTGGACGCCCAAATATCGTTTCACGACTCAAATGGTTTCACAAGTTGGTGATAGGAACGACAACTCTCTGTCTCTCACTACGCGAGAAGCAAAGTATTATTCGACTGCATCCGATACACATGCAGATCACGAAAGTCGATAAGATGAGGCGACAGTATAGTAAGCTAGATGTATGTCAGTGAGGTGCAGAACTTGAAGGTGAGCAGGGGACAACGATGTGCCTCAGATCAGAGGCGTGGCAGGCTGAGTCTAGATCTTTGCGCAAGCGACAGATGCAGTACAAGCCCTTGCGTCTGTCCTCTCAGGCTTCAGCTCAGCCGTCCTCAATGACTGTCTCTCCTCCTTTTCATTCAAACTACCTTTGCATCACATTCTGAATCTCTTCCTCGAGTATCCTTGACAAGTTCCGATTTTTCCCATGAAGCGCAGTCGAACTTCGAGTCTGACGCGTACGCAGGAAGAGCGCGACCAAGCTGCGAAGGAAGCCGAAGAGCAAGAGGAACGCCACGAGGCTAGAACAACTGGCATAGATCCACAAGCCCTCGTCACTTTCATCCAGGGATGCGAGGTGCTCGAGAGAAACTTCAATAGGTGTCGAGGCGCGTTACAACGCTGCAAGAAGAAGACATCGTACCCTCACAGTTTGGCGTCTTCGGAGTCGACCTACCAGTCATATATGGTGAGAGGAAGCAAAATGCGCTCGGGCAGTAGCTCATGACGTTACTGCTCTCGACTGCATTGGAAATTCATCTGAGTTTAATAGTTGCCTCTCAGCTGACATCACTTCGTATAGCTCCGTCATGCATGCTACCTTCTCTGTCGGATGATGACATGCAGACATGCATCTCATCACTGCAAGACGCTGTTGATGTAGAGCTGGCATCGAGATTGTACCACAAGCTGAGCCACCTGAGCGCTCCTAGATTTGCAGCCCATCGGCTTCATCTGCCTTGCGTCGTGTTCCTTGTGACAGAAGTCAGATGGAGGCGTGGGGACGACCAGCAGCTGCATTCCACATTTGCAGTTAGTTTTCGCGAGCAAGACCCACTCGGCAAATTTTCTAGCTCGTCCATCCACGAGATCGTTCCCTTCTTGAGATGACGAACTTTGCAGAACGTCATGACTTGTCCAATGCGGAGAGCGTGGAGGATTGGTCCTCCGCTGTCTCTTCATTTACCTGGCGGCCCACCCGAGAATGTGGGATCCGGGTCTTACTCCTACGCGTTGCGGTTGATGGTCTGCATCGGACAGCCTTTCAGTGCTATATTTCTGGTGCAGCAGTGGGGCGGATAATACCACAGGATTGCATCAGATCAGAATATGATTACGCAAGTCAGAAACATGGCTTCTATTCACCGCATGATAGATCCGTCGAGAGTGGATCTATTGCACTAAGTTGATTAAATACGTCAGGTAACTCAGGTTAATATGACGCCAGGAGAATTACTGCCTCGTTATAACAGCGAGCCGCAATATGAAAGTTGACGGTGTGCGCGACAGTTACCCCACCTTCTTCGCACTAGCCAGGACCTGTGTATACTCAGGGAAGTGTCGTTAGATGCCCTCTGGAGCAATCTGGAGTCCGAGTCAAGATATGAGAAACCCATAGCTCCGGAATGGCCTAGTAAAATTGAAAGGTATATCCCGCAATGATGGTCGGTACTAAAGCAGGGAACCTAAAAATGATTGCAACACCGGGACTACAACAGCGATTAGCGATAAAAAGAAATGCCAAACAACGAGGAAAGTTTACTGTCGGTATCATTGTCGTCATCGGAACAAGCCGATGAACCTAACATCATGAAGGAGGTAGAGGAGGAAAGTAGGGAAGGTACCACTAGAGGGTTGCGGCACTGTGACTGCAAAAGCTCGAAACTAGTTCTTCCAGTCATGCTCATGCCACATAGCATTAGTAGGATTGTAGTCAGAGAGCAACAAGGATAATAACTATAAGTACTACTACCGTGAGATAGAATCAAATTTGGGCCCAATCAAAGACGACGCAGCACGCCCCCCGCCACACTCTTTAACCGATCAAGGACTGGTGGGGAGCCGTCGTTGGGCTGAAAAAGTATTGCGCCGAGTAGCGTAGTGGGACGAAGCAAGAGTCGGGGTCTCAAAACTTAACCTTCCGCTTAGACCTCATTGTATGTACGCTAACGCTCGTGCCTCGCTTTCGCTTAGAATATAACATACTGCTCACGCCCCTGCCAACAACTTGAAGCCAAGCGAGGCTTCACGAACATTTTCCTCGATCGGAAAGTGCTCTCACT
>Ga0153976_1000494_pt1 | contig 13644 bp, 17 predicted proteins | sample TSGA060MetaG_FD_104717 | JGI IMG/M metagenome (GOLD analysis project Ga0153976, IMG submission 104717) | Attine ant fungus gardens microbial communities from Georgia, USA - TSGA060 MetaG | ecosystem: Host-associated > Fungi > Mycelium > Unclassified | place: USA: Georgia, Yuchi Wildlife... | reverse complement strand
TCCTGGAGACGATATGAGCTCAATTTGAGCAAAAAAGGACAAGGTACATGCTGGACTCTCGCTATGTATGAGGGACACATCCTTCCCTGTTATCTTAGCCTGGCAGATTCTTGCCACGTCACGGAGCTTGCGTCCACACTCCTCCGTCTTTGTGGTAAGAAATATGCAGGAAACTGCAACATCCTAGAAGGAATGTCGTCGCATTCTCAAGGAGCTGTGAAAGAAGAATACCTGTCTGTGATAATCTTCCATGGAACATCTCATGAAGAATCGATGAAACCAGGTCGCCGCTGTAAACATGGCGGAAGTGGGCCTGATGATTTAAAAAAACGCGTGAATAGAAGAAGCAGGGCAGCAATCGACAAAAGGGACTAACAGTCCAAGGGAGGAACCCAAACGAAACAAGAATTCGACACCCCTAGATCGATCATACAGTTCTTTCGCTACGGTGTAGGACGATGTAACGACACTAGGGGTCACCTGAAGAGCTGAGACCGGAAATAACCACTGGGGCTGCATGATGATGAGTTCCCCACTCTAAAGAGGCCGGGGGAAGTAGAAGTAAATGGACAAGCGCCACTTGATGCATAAAGTTGACGTAAAGCTGTGCAGGTATTCAAGAATGCCCCCATAGTAGCGGCGTAGTATCAGATTGGTCTTTAAATGCATCAAACAAGCAAAATGACGAGAATACCGCGTACGTGGAGAAAGAAACTCGTTATCCACGTTCAATTCGGCAATCTGGATATATCTTCACTCCTCGTTTTTGTTCTCTAACTTCTCTTTCCGTGGGTTCTACTAGCACCTTAACTAATTCCGCGTTTCCGAGACCATCAGAATTACAGCAAAGCGAATTCTGGAGTCGGATGCTCGTTCCTACAATTACTGCCGCGGATATACATCCCCCCCTCCATGGGTTACTCAACGCAAGTGTCCCTTCTCTGCTCTCCTCCTCTAAATACTCCCTATTTATCACGAAGTTCCTAATTGCTTTTCTTACTACTACGATCGATCAGCGTCATTACCGAGTATACGTATACTTACTTGCCTTGCTCTGCACTATGAATTTCAGCAATCGACGGGGCCTTTTTGAGATGGGTCATATGGGTACTTGGTAGAAGCATCGGTAGCTTCTCAAATCAGAATAAATTTTTGGCATATCAAACAGTCCCACACAATTTGTCCTCGGTATACTGCAAAGCTCAAAGTCACGGTGGCGACGGAGGAACAAAAATCTGTCCGTGCCTCGATGAGGCAGGTTTTACGGGATAATTAAACCACGATGGGACGATCGTCCTCTCTCTTCTCCGTTGCTCGCTCGCCTCAGTTGACTTCAGAGTCCCTTTGTTCACATCCCTACACACCAATAGGCTCAACCCTCCCCACAATATTATATTCTTCCTCAATCGCTGGAGCAATCTTCATATGGAAATGCAAAACGGGAATCACAAGAGAATGTCATATCCATCTAAATTTCCGCATAAACTATTCTAATCACTGATCATCGATACATCTTCATCGATATGCATTACCCAGCAGAACCTAAAGACATCATATCCCTGTCCCCGCACACCCTGAAGCTCCTCCACGCAACCCTCTATCAGTCAACCGCCTTGCGGTGGCATGCAGGTAGGACACAACGAATCTATGAAAGGGTCTACAACACGGTGGTCAGGGTTGGATGCAGCTTCCCGTTTAGTGTCCAAGCCTCACTATATTGTTCGGGAAATTGACGACTATAGTCGAAATCAACTTCACGAGGATTAACGTTTGCCACGAGGTACCCACTATTGCCAACATGATGTCGTGCACGCAGGTGGCACGCAAGTACTTGGATGTGTTGAACTGAATTTGCAATTGGGCTTGTCGCATTGGATCTAAAGACATGTCAAGGTATGGTTTTGGTACTCAGGGACGCTGCTGACCATCTCGTCGGGCTGAATAGTGCGTCAGTCGACGCAAAACGTTCGTGCATGATGTGCTCACCTGGTCAAAGACATGTCTGCAGTGCTTGTACGTGTTGCGAACTCTGGGACAGACAAGAACCAAAATGAGACGAGACGTTGCAGGTCAGCGAATGACCTGCCTTCGCCAGTGGCACATCAGGAATAATAGTCAGAGGAGAGGAGGTCTGGTACTGCTTTACGAGACTGGATGGCGTCCGTTATAAGCATCAGGATGGTTCATGCGAAAATTCGAGAACAGATCGTACTGATCTCGTCGGCGGTTACTGATTAGACATCGGACCGTTTGTCGTCCTCAGGAACCGTTCTATAACTAGTTAGCTACAGTGTTAATGTATTGCAACGAGGAACCTACCCGATACTCCTCGGGCTATCCATTTGGCGTCACCAGTTAAATATACATATCGGGGTAACGGGTACAGAAATTGGCTCCGTTTATCCAGCAAATGGCCCGCTAAAAAGCTAAAAACCCAAATGAGTCTCCTCGATGGGGACAGCCGAACCTCATCCAACGAGTGATGGATTCTAGCGCAGTCGAAGGAGAATCAAACTCATCATATGCCGCACCAATCTACCACTCACTCGTTGTCGGGACGGCATCCCGAATATCTTACTTCGAGCTCCGGCCAAACCTCCGTGAAGGAACATTGAATTCTTCCGCGGTCGTGGAGATGAAGATGACGCAAGTTCAATGGGTTGGAGTACACGTTCTTCAAGTTCCTGGTAGGTCTGCTTCGACTAAATGGCTGGGCCGTCCTGTCGGGTGACCCTCTAAGATTCAGGCGGCTGCCTCTCGAGATTTTGCACAAGCCTCGCGCTCATATCCCGAAAGTGTCACATTATAATTCCCGAAAATACTCACCTCTGTCATCCAGAATCAGACTGATGGCCCCGAAGGATCGGTCTGGCACTCTCCCGCAGGCTTACGCATGTTTCATCTCATAGGCCGCCGCAAGTGCGTTTGAACGTTTGGACGACATGACGTCCTTTCGATTAACCTCCTGGCACCACGGAAAGGTTCCGCCTACACGCATGGAAATCTGAAACTGATCTTAAATGTGATAAAGGCTAATCGTAAACTCTATCGGGCCCATCGCCGCATGGAGACGAACTCTTGACCATTGGGGAATCTCGTTATCCTGCAAACATCCCCACGAGATATTGACTGACTCCTTCAGGAGTCAAGCTGCCGACGTCAGAGAAAACCAACGTTATCAGGTCCGGCCTGGTTATCCATCCATCAGAACATATCGTCATGAGATCGTGAGTTCTCGTGTCACCTAGTATAGTCCACTCCAGGGTTGCACGCAATTTGTTCAGGCGTCATCTGTCGTACTTTGTTGTTGCTGTCGTGCTTTTCAGATGCAGATTTGGTTGCACCTGTGAGCGCAACGTCTCCTGAAGGGGACAAAGGGAAAGACAAAATATTGGGTTTGTGCGTTGGTAGATCATCCTGTGATAGCGGGAACAGGCGGTGGAATTTGTAGCTGAAACGCCGTGAACCCCGAAGAAGTGCATGTATGAAAATACGGGACTGACCTCTCGGCGAGGGCGTAAAAAGGAATGTTCGCTGCCTGAGCGATAATCGCGATTTGGTTGCTGCCAACGGCATTGATTAAGCCGCCGCTTTCTACTACAGCTTCTGATCCGACTAGGACGAAATCCACCTTGTCCATGACATATGATACCGCTGAATCCAGTACCACCGTACATGGTATACCTGCAGCAGTAAGCTCTTCATAGGTTCGTAGGCTTTCAATTAACACATTAGTCTTGCTTCGGAAGCTCCAAAGTTACTCAGGATAATGCGAACCCTAAGCCACGAGGCCGTGCTTCCGTCACGTAGACTGAGATTCTCTTCCTCTCGTGGGCGCGGAGTAGGGTCTTCGTCACGACTCTCGAATAGGAATGAGTCAGGATCTTCCCGTTGACATGAGGGGATAATACAATGCGGGAACGTGTAGACAACACACCACTGAACCATCTTTGATGAACCCCAGTGCAAGGTTCGCGATTTTATCACGATAAGTGAGGGCTTCAGCAGCATATTTTTGGCCTTGTCTAACAAGCTCTAGTTTCAAATCTGAGAAGCTCTTTGTGATAGTCAGGTTGAGAAAGAAGAGTAACGTAAGGCAGATGCACGGTACTCACTGCCGAATCATGCGGGAGCAGTGTAACGAACGCGATAAATAATTCGCACCCAGCGTTCAAACTGATCGGATTAGAAGTTGACGCCTTCAACGCTTCAGCACCATCGTTTAGAGCTTTCACCAGCTCAAACATGGTCCCAGCTATTCTACTGCATCAACTTGGCGGCCATGTGGTAAAGAAAATGGCATAATACCATCAGATGTCTCGATCAGCTTTGTCAGGGCCAAAATTGCGGCGAGAGGAGCGGATATCTGATCCCGATTATAATGAGCTTACACAGTATGAAAGAATGATCATAGAATGAAGCGGCACCTCTTCATCCTTCATGAATGATGCAAACGTCTCGTAGATATCGAAAGAAACGGCAGAGGATGTGGATGATGACGAATTTGCCTCCATTACAAGGCCTGGCATGTCAAAGACAGAGTAATTTAGAAACGATCTCTTGCACAATTGACCCGGTACTCAGCGCTAAGCAGTTTACTCAGTATGCAGTTTCTGACTCTTAAGATCACGTGCATATGGTTTTTATTTATTTCACGGACCGAACTTGGGCCGGGCAGCTGCCAGCTTTGGAGATTCTTACTACAAACTTCAACCCCACTCGACGAGGTTCAACCGGGTCGACACCTATCGGAACGTGGTTATGTGCTATTGAATTATAGGTCGTGCTGGAATAACCTTACTCCCCTGAGCCCTATGTCGCTCGTTGCCCCCGTGATATTGTGTCTGTTCTCTACGCCGGCCGATGTAAATGGTGCCGATTTCAAACCCAGTGGTTCCAGCACACGACTGACAACCCATTTCTCTACTTGCACTGTCTCCTCTCGCAGGCACATGGCCACATGCATGCGCCATATATTTCATTTTCAATCGCGGTCCCATCGCTTAAGTTATTCATGATACTCGCGCTCATGCCGTTTACCTTAACATCGTTGCGCAAATCCAATCAAGCCGATACTATCTTCCGCATTCTCAGTGTTCAATAATGTATCGTGATCATACGTGGCCTAGCTGCGTAAAGCTTTAGAACGTCATAGTCGGGATTCCCACCACGTCTGGTACGACATGACACGTCAAATTTTCCGTAGCCATGACCCGATATTTACTCATTTCCTTCGGTGTAAGATTGCGACTGGTGGTGCATTACCGGTACTCACGCGACCCTGGTATCCCGACGGGTTACCCGATTTCATTCAGCGCCGCACTGGAGCTTGAGTTTTCCTTGAGGGGCCATCTCGAATATAACGGACCTTCCAGGTTTCATACAAGATCACACACTAGCAACTGCGCATACTTATGAATCGGGATCCCTTTGAGGAGGACCATCTCACCATTGCGACATCTGAGCCCATTCAAGTTGCACAAAAGATGTTCCGGTCATGTTCGCGTGAACATTAACGTTGACATCATTAAACGTGGTTCGGAATAGCTGACAGCGTGCCCGCTGCAAATATCTGACCCTGCGGGAGGAAATTAGCTCACGCGCCCGCAAAACCCATTTCTGCCAAGGTACGGCCTGCGGCAGTGCGGGAACTTCGGCGTCACATTTGGCACCCTTTGTACCTTCTAGCTTTGCTAGTTAGTTTTGTCTCCGTTGCCAAGGGCCACTTATATATGTGGTCATAATCGGCAGCTATCAGACGCCCAGGAGAAATATAGATAGGATTCGCTCAAAATTTTGAACAGAACAACGTTGGTATAAGTGATTTAGAAGTGATAGAGCTCAGTCGAGTTAACGTTGAGCAACATAGAACGTAACCAATATATCAAAACCAGCATAAAAGAGGTTTCGAAGAAAATTTTACACCGATGGAAGCTAATTTCAGGGTAAATTATGAATGAAAATGGACCAATTATAGAGTTAAAAAATGAGATAGCTGGTGACGAAAAAACGTGTTTCGTTGTGCAAGACAATATGTCGGCTCTAAGGCCAATTATAGTGGCGGGACCCACGCCCGCCAGCGCACCTTCAAAAGGCCCGCGATGCCATGAGTCTGGTGCCCTTGTACCCTCAAAAAGTCAGGTTCACTATCTCTCTCCTCGAGGACACATATCTCGCCCTGCATCTTCCTTGTTGTCTGTTTATCAATAATCAACCTTACTCCTGGTAAAGGGCAGGCATCACTTTTTCTCCAACAACAATTTCGCATCTACCAGGTACAGACTATAAATTTGTTCTGAGATCCATGCGACTCAATCCTACATAACCCAGCACCTTCTATCATGCAGACACCTACATCATCAACTGCTCAAGTCCATTTCTCCAGCGATGTACGCAACATGGACAGCTGGGCGCGCCGTACAGGCATCCCGTTGACCACAGCGGAAGCTTTAGGCACTACTTATGCTCGTGCTCACAAGTTGTTGTTGTCCCTCAAAACACAACTAATTCAGCAACACGGATGGCAGGAAGCTGAACCAGCCGATTCCCGTATGCTCTTCACCATAGAAGCGCCTTCTCCATGGCGCTCACCTAGTGGGCTCCCTCTCAGTCCCAAGTTGCGACTACAACTTCCCACACACGCGTCCTCCTTTTTCTCTCCAGAGCGACGCGTTCAGTGGCAAATGGTGTTCCACAGTGACCTATTTGCCACCCAGCGACTTATCGTCCAACCCATCACCGATATCCTGAATCTTATCCAATGCCTCCTCACTGGCGTTGTGACCCTCGTGTACGAGGAGCAACTACCTCAGGGCACATATACTACCACTCGAGGTCTCCCGTCAGTGCAATGGATTAACACCAACCAAGCCGCCTTGCTTGAAATCTTTGGGCGTGCCCATTTCAAGCAGCTCTGGAAGGCCGCCAATGACAGAACGACGTCCTTCAAAGTCGATTTTGAACCCCGGCGTGGGGTAGCACCAAAACCCTTGCCCTGAGGGCCAAGGCTTTCGCGTACAGCCTAGCGCTTCCGCGTACTTTCTCCCGAGTGCCAACTTATCCTTTTGTTTCGTCACTTGTGATCCGCTTTGCTACCTAGTTTTCTCCTTTGCCGCTTGAACCGACCACACTGTTGTGATATACTGCTTTCCCTACGCGCATTTCGCATAATTTTTATCTCACCACCTAGATCACTCGCATATCGTTAATTCGCTTTATTCATCCTATATCTATCATCAAACACGTTTAATAGCTATCACCATATCGTTACAATCGAATACTTAGCATCACCGCTTCCTGCCTAATGTCACATCGTGAACCCACAAATCGTGTCGGAGTGCAAGCAGTTTGACATGCCAGTGGGCGCTAGTGAGTCCGAGAGCGTGGTTCACCTGGGTCCCCTTAACCCAGTTGTCCAATAGCGCAATATGGAATGAACACGTTCAAGGAACAGAGATGAGTCAAGTACAACTGCTGGATGATTGTGTATTAGAAGATGAGTCCCCTATGGCGTCGAGAGAACCTAGACCTCATAATATGGACTGCGCTTGCAAATTGTGACAACGCACGTAGTGCTAAGAAGTGCTCTAACGTTGGAAAGAGCAGATAATTTCGTATAGATGTAGCGGACAGATGTCGGACATTGGCCACACACCGAGATAGGGGAGACCTTGAAAGGTTAGCGCCGGGAAGAAAAAAAAACACGTTGAAGGGTCGCATTAATTGTGAGGCATGCTTGATGGGTGAGGCCAGAGTGGGTCTTGCGACAGAGTCCGACAAACGTCATGATATGTCTCTATCCATTCCAAAAACGATCGCATAATTTCAGCATTTCAAGTCTTTGACAAAATCATCGACGTAAGAGACTCGGACTCCGAGTCGGACCCGGTGCAAAGCAATGCGACTCATGACTAGAATATGCATCACGTGCCCATTTGACCTTGTAGAATGAAATTTGACTTTATACTCCTTCCACACAGCAGATCGACAGCTGGAAGATGAGTTCGGCCACAGTCCTTTGCCAGAGTTCCACTTGTCCACATGGAAACCCGCCATCACGGCTAGAATGTCCCACTTGCAATAAGTAAAGTTATATGCGACCCTCCAACGCTGAAATTGACTCATTCAACTAGGCTCGGTATCCGCGGTTCCTTCTTCTGTGGACAGGAGTGTTTTAAAGGAAACTGTGAGTTTCTTACGATGTTACTCAGTCGAGAAGCATTGAAATCGCCACACTTTTCACAGGGGTGAGTTACTACTATGTAAACTGAGCCTACTTGCAACTCATACTATCTATCAGAAATCTCACAAAATCATTCATGATCTTGCTCGTCCTCCGGCTACCGCCGCCAATCCAGCTCAAGGCAAGTTAGCACAAATCCTCGTAATCATGAGTTCTCTGACGTGAAACAGACGGCACTTACAATCCTTTCGTAAGCTACAACTACACGGGTACTCTAAGACCCGTATACCCACTATCGCCAAAACGTGAAGTTCCGGCACATATCCCGCGTCCTGACTACGCATCTGATGAACAGGGTAGGATATTCCGCCTTCTCGATGGTCTAGTGCGCAGTTTATGCAAGAAAATAATTAATTTCCATTTCCCACCTGCAGGAGTACCGATGACAGAGTTGAAGCGTGCCGGTCAGCCTCCTCGTATTTTGAATGCAGATGAAATTGAAAAGATGAGAAATGCGTGTAGGGTAAGTCTAGCCCTAAATTAGATTGAAGAAGACCCAAGTTGTACTCATCTTTTTCAAGCTTGGTAGAGAAGTGATGGATATTGCAGCAGCAATGATACGACCGGGTGTAACCACTGATGAAATCGATGCTGTCGTCCACCAGGCCACCATTGAACGTAATGCATACCCGTCTCCCTTGAACTACCGTAATTTCCCAAAATCCGTCTGCACGTAAGATTCATTCAAGCTATCTTTCAAATTTGTTCTTGACCCCGCCTCAGGTCCATCAATGAAGCTATTTGTCACGGCATACCCGATCGCAGGAAATTACAAGAAGGGGACATTATCAATCTAGGTGCGTACCAGGCCGTCACGGTCCGTTGAATTATCCTCTCACATATAAACAGATATATCACTCTACCACGATGGTAAGTGAGATGTTTTGTTTCTATTTTATCCCATGTTTTGAAGGCAAATGCAGGCTTTCACAGCGACTTGAATGCCACATATCCCGTCGGTGAAATAGACGAACAGTCCAAGAAACTGATTGAAACGACCCGACGATGCCTCGATGAAGCTATCAAGATCTGTAAACCAGGTGCATTGTTCCGTGACATTGGCAAGGTTATGTCAGTATTTTCTCTTCAAGCAGTTACACTGGAGTTTACACTAGTCCAGCGAGCCTATTGCACGCGCAAACGGATGCGCCGTCGTACGGACTTATACGGGCCACGGCATCAATGACTTGTTCCATACCGCTCCGAACATCCCGCACTATGCAAAGAGTAAAGCAATCGGGACCATGAAGCCTGGAATGGTGTGGATCCAGCTAGCGTCAAATTTTCTGTCATTGCTAACCTTTTTTTGAAATAGTGCTTCACCATAGAGCCGGTAAGCCGCCTCGTGTTCTTCATGTTACTCGGAGCCGAACCTCATTGCATGGTTACCATTAGATGATTAACTTGGGTTCCAACTGGGACGTACAGCATTGGCCAGACAATTGGACTGCAACAACAGTGGATGGAAAACGGAGTGCACAGTTTGAGGATACCTTACTGTAAGTATCATTCGAAGCGAGCCTTCCCGTACGGTTACTGATGTTGAACGTTGCAGTATCACAGAGACTGGTGTAGAAATATTGACTGCGGGGAAAAGCCCAGATCTATAGCGCTTGTCCAATACAATGCCAAGCATTCATTCGTTCACGGAAATATAAACAACAGTATTCTTCCGTTGCTCTCCGCTTCAATATTACCTTCCGCGGCAAGGCACATCGAAGGCGAATGAACGGATTCGGACAATTATGGCTGTGACATGTGTTCCCTTATCTTTCCTCGTTTCCCCGTTACGCATAATTATCGTTTCGACATTTGTTGCAAAAACATCCGCAGACAATGACTCTGTGTATATAGAATGAAAGGGTGGGGAACGCGCAGCCGGTCTCCCTCTCCCTTTACTTTCCCACCTCAATCTAAAAGGCTGCCCTCCTTGTTAGAACCGCTGAGCGCCTGCCAGATGTCAAGCTCCGATACTGAACCACATCTCCTCGTCGAGAAATGTGGCTCGAACCGAGGAAACCCTATATATGTGATCACAAAGCACATCCCGTCAGTTGTCAGTTTCAGTTTGAGCGAAAGCAAGTTGCGAGCTGATGCGTTCATTTCAGCGCTAGCAATGGCTATTCAAGTAGGACGGTGGGGCCAACTTACTTTCTTCGTTCCTACGACGACTCTTCTGAATGTCGTGGACGTGGCTTCTAGAGGGAAATCAGATGCATGGATCTAGGTGGTGAAGCTCTCGGTTCTTACAAGGCTCGCCAAGGAGGGTGCACGCAGATACAGGTGGGTCGCAACGTGAAGCATGGTGGTTGCTGTTATTTTCTCAACCTTCCAATTCTCTAGTTTTTCAACGAGTCGGAGAATCTCAAGTGTGTCTTTCCGCTGCGCAACTAATGTACAGCTTAATATCATTTGAAATTTAGGTGTACTGCCAGTGGGTGTGGCATGGAATTTTCCAAAGTTATGCTTCGGCAGAATGCGTACATCGAGATCAGAGGGCTTCCTTCCTGACCTCTCTAGCGCCCAGTCGCCGTCTTCGTGTTTATCATAACAGCTATTCTTGTTGCTCTGTTCACACCCATAAGTTTGGCAATGTAATACCTCATACATCACATGCAATACAGTCATTATCCAGAATTACGCACTCGGAGATTGCCCGTTCGCCCTGCTGTTCAAGTTTGTCGTTGCATCTTCAAACGGCTCCTGTCGGTCCACAGTCCCAATGCGTTCAACAGGAACCAGGTCAGACAAGCTCTGCTTCCGTTGGCGTCGCATATGGAGACCCTCATTAGAGCGGAGACTGCTCGAGCTCGAAGGCGCAGTTTGCTGAGTATTAGGGGTCATACGAAGTCTCTGAAGGTCTGCATATGATCCCTGTCGACTTCGGGGCTTGCGTCGGGAAGCATCTTCATACGCGGATATAAAGTTCACGGCATGGTCGTAATCTCCATGGTCTTCGTCATCTGAGAGGTCAGGTGTCACCGGCCTGCTACTGTCATGACTCGGCGTGCTTCCTCCCCACGCACTTGTGCCGGATTTAGGACTACGGCTCCATCCGAACAGGCGCTCATCAATCCATGTCTGTACAATGAAAGCCATGAGGATTACGAGCGAGAAAGATTGCTGTAAATACATACCATAGGGTGAATGAGCAGATTGCCTTGAGCGTCAACTTGACCCACGCTGCTCTTCCGCCGCCAAACACCTGGATTGCCAGTTGAAGGTGGTGCGCTCGCAGGGACTAAGATACGGAACTGGTCTGGGGGTCAACACCAAGTATCGGCGATGCCGCTGTGAACTTACCTGATCAAAATCATCGTAAAGCTTTGGGCCAAACTCATTGATGACGTCGGAAACCTCGTTAGATAGTCGAACTCTCATGGCTTTCACTTTGTCGAAAGATCGCTGCTGACCAGGGATCAAAGCCACTACCAAGGGCCGCAAAGATCTAAGAAGATCGACCACGTCAGCACATAATCTAACAGTAAATCTATTGAAACCTCACTTCAGTACGTCCATACCAGCCTCGCCGAACTTCAGGGCGGCGTAATTCATGAACGGCAGAGCCAAAATTACCAGGCAGGGAGTCCATATCCTCGTGGCCAGGGATGCGTTGGCTTTAACGGCAACCACTGTCGCAACTATGGCGTAGAATGCGTACATGACTGGAGCGACACCAAGAGAAATGAGGATCTTCCACGTCGCAAGCACATCGCGACCAGCCACTTTAACGACTGATGCAGCCAGTGCCTCTGATAGAAATTGCGCAATCTATGAGTGATTGATCGACCTAAGATGCGCGAAAGAGTACCTTTAGCTTTTTGACGTGAAATAATCGATGCTAAGATAAACATGGGTCCATTAAGGATGACTCCTGGCAATGCCAATAACGTCCAGATCATCAAGAGCACGAGACGATAGAGAAGTAAGCCCAGTGTTTTCCAGCTCGCTTTCTGGGCTCGTGGAACCTTGTGAAGAAAAGTGAGTTCGCGTGCCGCTTGGAAAATGCCTACACACGTACTTGGTGATCACGAATTCCCAGATCGCGAATCAGACGATTGTATTTCAAGACGTCTGTCCGAAGTTTCTGTACTCGAGGCTCATCTTTGAAATGTGTGTAGCCTTCTAAGAAACGCCTGTTCAGTTCCACCACTTGTCCCAAGGTAAGATATTGCCCAGGCGTCTTGTACAGCCGGCGGACAGCTTGAATAAGCTATATATGGTATTCGGATTTTATTTTTTGAACGAGATGACGACATAAAACGCACCATAAGTGTGTCATAGTCTGGAGCGCGAATCGTCACAGTCTTCAACCCATCATATACAAGGTCCAAAAACTTCGCTACAGCTTCACGCTTCTTGGTACCACCTTCTTTGAACATTTCAACGAGTTCAGCAGGGACATCAAGAGCAGTTCCAAATTCGACCACAGCGCGAGACCGGAAGCGATGGGCGTGGAAATACGATAAGCCAACAGGAACGATCTTGACTTGTACGGTTGGATCATTGGCCATAGCACCTAGTGCCATAATAGAAACGCCGGCTTTTAGAGGGAGTAAATCTGTTCTGTCGTGACTTCCGCCTATTGTGGCCAACGACGTCATCAAAACGCAATGACGAAAATAAGCAAGTGGACTTGCCTTCGGGGAATATACCAATGCATCCTCCTTCCTTCAGTCTCTGATATACACCACGATACATCTCTTGTTGGTCGATGAACGGCAGAACCTTGTATTCCAAGCCTGTCCTCCCATCTTCGCGACCTTCTGCAATTTTCTCCCGAACACGCACAGTACCCTTGCCACTTTCTCCTCCAAATTCTTTCTTGATGCGTAACTCGGTATCTGAAATAACTTCGACGACTTCAGCAACGAGCGAGTTGAGCGATTTTGGGAGCATAATTTGCATTTTAGGGCTAAAATGAGTTTTAAATTTGGTACCCTCTCCGATGACTATACATGGGTCATCAGGAGAGAGATACACCAAGCCCGTGCCCGGTTTGGCCTCGTCTGCAGCTCTAGCGACAGGGACTGAACCTAAGTTAGTAAAGCGGACGGTGAACATGGTAGAATGAACGTACTAGGGTCCATTAGGCGTGCAAAAAAACCAACTGCTTTACGCTGCAAACTCTTAGCAGCAGTCAAAAACTGAACTCGACGGTGTGTCTCGCGGTACACCTCTAAGGAAAGAAGGAGGGGGTCAAGAAACTAGGGAAAGAAATGAATGGAGATAGAACAAGAATGGGGAATGAGCGTTTACCTGATTGTGATGCGGGGCACCGACGAAAATGACGGGTCCATCGTGAGGAATGTTAAAAGCGCCTCGGGGTCGTATCTCTCTGAAAAATATTTGGGTGACGATACGCCAGAACAACAGAGCGGCTTCATATGTGATTGTTGGAG
>Ga0153976_1000489_pt1 | contig 13855 bp, 21 predicted proteins | sample TSGA060MetaG_FD_104717 | JGI IMG/M metagenome (GOLD analysis project Ga0153976, IMG submission 104717) | Attine ant fungus gardens microbial communities from Georgia, USA - TSGA060 MetaG | ecosystem: Host-associated > Fungi > Mycelium > Unclassified | place: USA: Georgia, Yuchi Wildlife... | reverse complement strand
GGTTCGTGAATCAAGGCAAAAATGGATACCGCCGGCCCCAAATATAGCCAAAGAGAAACGTTGTACCACAGAGAGTAATTGACTACACCATACTATGAAGTTGTGGTAGGCACAACGCCAACAGGCCCAGTCTCGGTGGTGGTCATGGTTGCGGCAGCCGAGGTGGCAGATTGGTAACTGCATGGCGGAGACAAGAATATCAATGTTGGATGACACGTTGATACATGATTAATACGCACGCAGAACTCGCAGCGGGAGGGTTTGATTGTGTGTCACAAAGAACGCTATCAATGACATGCACAACTCCGTTGGATGTCAAAACGTCTGATCGCACGATGCGCGCAGTGAAGGAGCCACTACCTGTCACGAACGCTCCGGAGGAATTACTCGTGAAGCTGAGCTGTTCTCCAGAAGCCGAGGTGAAATTCTTTCCTTCAAAGAAGGCTGGCGAATAAACAGTCGTGCCGTTGATGACCTGAATCGAGAATTAAACCAAGTGCGGGTGAGCTAGATAAGAAGACGAACATGGTTTCCGAAAAGTGCAGCCAATGCAGTAACATTTGGTAGCAAACCGTTTCCAACTCTACACTGCGTTGTTGAGATCGCAGTATCATTTGGCGCAAAGAGTGTGATACCGCGAGAATTGTCGAGCACATCGAGTTCCGTAGAATTGTCGACGTTGACAATATGAAGCACAGTAGTAAGGTTGGTGAGATTGTAAGTACTATTGGCGAGAACGACAGACGTCTTTGGGGGTGGCTGAAGGATGGAGTCGATGACAAGGATCTGAAGGTTTTGAAAGGATCTCGTATCGTGAACAAAATTAATAGTGCTGAAGTCCAGTTAGATGTAGTTCATGCGTATAAATGAAACACTTTACCCGTTATTGATGACAAATATACCATTGTTATCCTTTGACCATGCTAAAACCTGCGATTCATTGCCCTCCAGCTGGACAAGGGAAGAATCGTTAAGCAGCGTCCGGCCGATGGTAATATTGGGATACACCGGGCTTTCGCTGGTAAAATTACCAGACACAACGTGATATGAAAAGAGATTTGCGATATCACTTGCATTACTTGAGAGATTGGCAGGAGCGGACTTAACTGCAGACTCAATCAGCTGGAGTGCGATATTTCCGCGGTATATCCGAGGACTTACAAGCCTGATTGCTCGGTGCGAATACTGTCCAGTTACCTGAAGAGATTGAATGCACCACTCGCTGCCCTTCGGCCGTGCTATTCAATAAAGTACCCGCAGAAGCCAGAGATGTGAGGCCGGAGCCGTTCAAAGCTTGGATAAGGCCATCCAAAAATTGCTGCCCGAAAACAACGGGGAGAAGAGTGAGAAGAACAAGCGAGAACAGCATGGTTATGATGGATGTTCGAACGAACAAGTGACTTCGAGGTATCCTTGAAAATATACCTTGTAATTTTTATGACATCATGAAGTGCGCAGCGCTGGAGCAGAGTAGACATGATGACTGTCTCCTATGCTGAGGACGTCACGTTCATTTGTAAGTTCGTACTAGTAGACTCTAGATTTATGTCTCTTAACAAGAACGTCTATTGTCCTGTTAATCAGTATCAACAGGCAAAGGGGGACGATGTTGGTGAAGCTCGCGATATACCTTCAAAATCACTGATATGATAATATTCATATCGAGGCGTTCTTGGAAGACGAAGCTATGATGCCTATAGCAAATTAAGCAAGTCATGAGTCATGACTAAACACAATAATTTGACTCCGCGAAATTGATATCGCCGGGAATACCCATCAAAACATTTCGTCAGCTTTGCAAGTTTGTCTTCATAGCACAAACATGACTCGTCGAGCAGCACCAGCAAACGCAACTCCTGCATTCTTCACTGCTCCTCCACGTCGTCAGCTCGTTGATCCGAACGAGTCTGCCTTCTCCCGCTTCATCCGGGAGCAAATAACCGCTCCAGAAAAATTGCCTGGAAACATCAGCATCTTCACGGGAGTCAGTGTGTTCGCAGCTGGCATATTTGTCGCTAGGACATGGGGAGATATGTTGGTACCTGCATGAGCAGGCGAAAACAAGAAGAAGGAAGAGTTTGACGATGTTTTTCCGCCTCCAAAAATGGTCTGGTAAGTTGTTTCTGGTGTGGATGTCCTCCTGTCCTGACTTGTCCACCGTCATCTAGAACGCTGTTGATACATGCTTTGACCTGCGTATCTCCATCTTGCTTCTTCAGTGATCGCACGTAATAGCTAGCTCGCCCATAATATCATCACGGTTCTAGAGGGTTAAATGAGTCATTCCCAAAATGCATATTGCCTTTTACTGTGATTGTATCCAGGTCACCTGAACGCTGGTTCCAGCGGCGTTTGGCTGGCAGATGGGCCACGTGCATTGCGACCGCTGCTGGTTATGATTTATGAATCTATTCGCCCAGCAAACAACCTTGGACTCGCAAGTTTTAAATAAATGTTTGGGAAACCAAAACAGCATTGCAATTTGCGTGATAAGTTTCCCACTTCATTCAAATCTGCTGCCGCAAAGAGCAACAACAGACTCAGATCTAGACGGAAAATCGTCACTGATAACTGATCGGAACCAGTGGGTGCGTGCATGATCCATAAAATGCGATTCGCCGCACATATTATCAGGTCTAACTTCGTTTTAGAACCTGTTAGCTGTGCTCAGTCACATGTGCCACATCATGGTTTCATTGTTTTTTTTATTTTTATTTTTACATTTCATTCATTTTACGGAATGAAGCGGAAACGCTCGCTTGTGCTATTCAGTGGAGAACTTGGTTTCCCGCGCTCAGAAAAATGCTGGCCGTCGTCTGACTTGACAGTTTCTATGAATGCCGTGGGGCCCCGGATGTTCTGCTTGCCACGGTTGCCCATTCCCACTCTGCGACCCATAGTATCCCTCACCCTGTAGCTGGCACTCCTTACTCACACCAAACATGGTGGCCTACATGGCCCGTTCTGATCGTTGCATTTTCTTTTACGTTTCTTGAATTCCCCGAGTGTCGGAGAGCACGGGTTTTTTTTTAATAGCGCTACTGGGGGTCGCGAGCGTCCCCACCCAAAATATTTTCTAAACTCGGACGACCCGTGTTATGCCAGAGCCAAAGCCACGGCAAACGCCTTGGAGTCACACCACAGGAGTGCAACTCCGCAGTCCCAGCGAATTCACACCAGGCTTGAATTCCACGTCCGCCATTTTTCAGAGAATCACTGTGCCTGCAGGAAGACACTAGCCCTGTGCTATCAGGAAGCTAATCGGTCAGCTACAAATCGTCGACAGGCTCACCAATACTTCCTGGTCTAATTCGTGCTCCCTGGTCTGTCTAATTCGTATTTCCTCTATTCACGGACCAGGCTGCCGCCCATGATGCTGACGTATTTATGAAGTATCGACACTGCTACAGTATCACGAAAGGTGGTTAGCATCAGTCATCCACCACTCAAACATCTTTGAATATTACAGAGTGAAGTTGAGGTGCGTGCCATTCTATATTCTGTACCTCTGCAATCTTCTGCAAACATGTTGATCTAATGATAAACTTCCTGAAGCTCTGCTATAGCCACTCTTTATCCGCGTGGCGCCCGTCTTCGACCCGACACTCAGGACCTTAGATACCAAGCGCCAGCACGCCATGATCCGATGGCAGCGATTTATGCAATTACGGCTGGTGAGAATCGTGTATCTTGGCGCTCGCAACTTTGTTCTCGAAACCCTTGTCCGTATTTTAGGAATGCGGTTCGACAAAATACCTCGGTTTTAATCCATGTATTATGTCAAGTCCACAGTGTCATGCCTTATTCATTTACCTCGATGCAGGCACGGTACTAGTAATACCAATCTGAATTCTCGTGGTTCGCGACGTGCTCCACCGCGCCTTGCGCGACGCTATCAGTTAATCCATACGCGGCTCCGCGATGTCCCTGCTGGCAGGATCATCGTCGAGCCTACGTATCCTTGCCGTATAAAAAATTAACCTATACGTGATACTGGCGCATATTGTATAGCCAGACACAGCAAACGCTCAGATACTTGACAGTAATGCTACAATGCGGGTACGAAGAAATCAAAATTGTGAGATATGCGAAGAGACGCGAGAAATGTCAGGGAAAGACTAGAAACCTGAGTAGCGATGCATGAGGAACTGAGATGTATGGAACCACATCTATACTAAGAGAAAGTATATGAAAATATCCGACATTAAACGCACTACTGAGAGGAAGGGTTCGTTGCCGATCCAGCGGAAGAAGTTGTGTTCATTGACTGTTGGTGTGGGTATATCGACGTTGATGGTAGTGGCGTCGAGAGGATACCGCTCCGAGAGTGTGTCTGGTATTGGTACATAGTTGAACCGCTACTTTGCGTATACCCCGCTTGCATGGTGGAAGCTGGGGGATAATGACCGTGATATGCAGCGTCTTGTCTGGCTGAGCCCCCCTGAACGTGACCAACATCACCATATTGGTGAGGAGGGTCCGACATTTGTGATGGGGAGTGTTGGGCCGCATATACGTGGGGGCTGCTCTGATGCGGGTAGAAAGGAGAGTTTAGCGTTGGAAAACTGTAACCCGAGGCATGGGCTGGCGAGTTGCTCGAAGCCAATGGCTCCGAGGAGTTGGCGTTAACCCATGACGCTGACGATGCCTGAGCTAATTGATACTGACGCTGCCTGTCGTCTACAGAGTGCAAAGATGGCTCTTGACCACTTTGCGACCAGGATTGAGCAGGTGGGCGTCCTAGATCTTCTCTACTGGGATGACTGGAGGGATGCCATTGCCCCTCGCTTCCAGGCTGGTTTTGGAAGTAAGAGGCAGTCTGAGGATTAGATGCATTGGGCACAAAAGGGGGGTAATAAGGAGTGCTCGTCGGTCCGCGAGATGCGGATGGGGTGGACTGTCCCATAACTGTATCAGGAGATGTGCGCTCATGAGACGACAAGTGCGGCGCCCGTCTGTCACCATAAGGATGGTATGGCAGCGACTCAGACGGTTGATAGCTCGAGGCTCGCGTCGGAGGCGGGTAGGGACCATCATATATGGGTTCTGGCGGTGCACTCGGATATCGAACCTCTGGTCCGCTGCTCCCATATCTTTCCTGAGAATCACGGTGGTCTACAGGAGATATATCTCCATACTCTGGAAGGGAAGATTGATCGTCGACAAAGTCCCCGGAAGCAGAATCCATGGCTGAGTCTGGTCTCCGTTTTTTCCTACTGTTGTTCGGTCTCCGTCTGTAGACATAATCCGGATACTTGAGATTGAAGTTGTCCTTGAGTTGTTTGGCTTGATCAAGGTAAAACTGCTTCTCAGACTAGATGGTCTAGATATCAGAACCATGGTCGAAAATACGAAGAATAAAGTTTACCAAAACCATAGCGTTCCATTCTCGACTTAATATCTTGCTGACGTCCCCTGTTCGCATTGATTGATTTTCCGCGGAGACTTGGGGTCGTCTCCTGCGGGCAAAAATCATGAATGCATTCATGGGGCGCTTAGGGGTGCCATCTGCATTCAAGGTTTGAAGGGTCAGGGAATTGTTTGAGTCGTCTGAAGTTGTTTGAGCGAGGTGCATGAGGGTGAAAGCAGAAATAATAACTGACCGTCGATGTCTGTATCCATCTTGTTTGAATCCGGATATGCGGGATAGTAGCTCGCAGCGTCATCCTCCGAACCTGAAACAGACCCCTGGTCTTCGACTTTTACTCCTCTCAAGCTGGCATTGAAAGGGTCGGCATGTTCCGCTATGTTTGGATATCTTCCATCTCGAGCGAAGCGGTTCATGTTAGCGACCAACGAAGAGGCGTAGAAGGTTTCAAGCTCAAGTTCGGAGAATGTTAAAGAGTGACAAAATCCCGGTTGTTTAAGCGCAAGTGCAGTGATCGGTTCCAGAGGGTATTAAAACTGGACTGAGACTTGTAATCAGGGACCTTCTGTTCGCTCGTGTTACAAGGCGTTTTGAAGAGGTTTGTTGACGTACTGAAATCAAGGAATAACGCATGGCAAAGTGAACCGCAACAGGCAGAATCATTAAGATCATAAAAGTAGGTGAACCTGCAAGTTGGTTCCGTTAGGATTCGCGGAGCTGGTAGCTCGGCTGTGACACCGGTTCGCCAATACCATTGAGACCGAACTCTCGCTGGGGATGTGATGCACCTTGATCAACTATTTCTCCGTTTCGAAGGATCCAAAAATTCGTTGGTTGGGCCTAATTCTAGATTTCCGAGTCTAGTCCAGTCAAAGAAAAACCTTGCATGCCCCTTCAGGCTAGACCCTGTGCAAACTGAAGTCCCTTTTTCCAAAGCGCTCAATCCCCCAAAAGCAGACTCGCATGTTACCGATAGTAAGCTTGTCCAGAGATGGCTATACTAAAACGCCGAGAAACTCTCTTTCCGAACGCCCTGAGCCACCCGCGCCGACTTGTTAACCCTAGGCTAGTCTACTAAAATTTTATCACTTTTGTTCCGATTTTTCTGTTACACGTCGAGGGCTCTTTTCATTTTGCTTCCGGCGGAGATTGCTGAGAAATAAATTTCACAACGCGCGGGACTCATGTTGACAGGTTAAAAACTTGTACCATCGCCATGGGCCTTAACTGTGAGACTCGGTCCCGTTTCGCCGGCCAGTCTTGACTAGCACTCTTTCACAAGTAATGTGGACTAAGGAGATCAACTTTCCATTATTGACTCGGCTTTTTCCGCTCACCTTAGCCCGCTTCTCGTTCTTGCTTCCTCTCCTTGCACGCTGCATCCTTCCAGCTTAACTTGTCACTGTGGACCCTATGTTCAGGGTGCACCCTAATTCCAGCATTGCCTGTTGAAAGTGCGAGATATTATGTACAATTTCACGGCTCAGGTTTGCTCACGCCCCGATCCAGATCATGTCATCTTTCTTGTTGGACAAGCCTATTCTTGGAAGTTGACTTCCTTTTTTTGGAATAAGACCAAGGAACATGCCGTTTACTAGCAACGTAACAGTACTAGTGAGCTCAACCGCCGGAACTCACAAGAAACATATCTACTGAAGGGCCTAACATTCACGTCGACAACTCGAAGATTAGAAGCAAGCCTGGAAAGACTTGTAATAAGACACGGCATGCTCCTTGCACAATCATAAATTTACTGGCGCTCAAAATGAGCGGCCGCCGCTACTGTTGGATTAGTGACTAGATCTCGAACCTGATTAGCATTCCCCGACAATCGACTTCACGGGAGTGCTTTATTTGCATATTCCGCATTCTCGTGTCGTCTGGCGATCTTATTCACATCATATTTAAGCAAACCGTCGATCTGCATGAAGACTTTGGCAAATTTGAAATAGCGAAACCCTTTCTCATGCGATACATCGGACGACTAGGCTTGCGTCGCTTGCCAGGTTGACAACGGCTCGCTCAACAGTCTTGAATGTTTGATCACGGTGCATAAGTAATTCCACTTTCAGGTCGGAGACCAAGTTTCGTGGATAAATTCACGACTTCGCAGTCGTTCATTAATATCGCTTCTCAACAAGAGAAGATCGATGATCTCCGCAACAAGCTATAATGTGCCTGACTTCGAGTACCGGAAAGTAATCATCCTATATGGCTACTGAAGTACTCACTTATCACAGCGGCAATTTTCGCATCGTAGAGATCACGGTAGAGTCAAAATCATACTGATCATGGACCGAACGCTCCTGAAAATCTATGTCAGTACTATAATTGTCCCGATGCCGGCAGTCTATTGAATGGTAAGAAGTCCGAGGAATGAATATATGTATGTCTCGAGGAAGAGGAAGAGGAAACTATCGTATCCGCTTCCACGATTGTCCGCTCTGGTCGCTGACCACATTCTCGAAAAGTTGCCCTCGAGTCATCGGAAAAAAACGATGCTTGATGCCAATGCCAAAGAACCCGATGATCGCCTCGCCACAGAGAACATTGTCCCACTTTTAGCCCAAGTGGGGACAAGGTGACCACTAGCAGATCAGTGACGACGTGCCGACCTTGTCTTATCCAGAGGACAACTTGGCTACGTTGACCTTCATTATTTAGTACGGATGGATGTGAAGCACGAGCCGGCATTTTAAATTCGTACAGAGTCGTCGGGCCGCTACATGGGCGACTGCCCATAACGAACGAGCGGAGAGCGGGGGAACAAACGCCCAAATAAATGACAAAGACCACTGTTATCACTCCACGTAGTCGTTGAATTTCCCTGCATCATTTGCGTGAAGGATAGAGTTCATGCAATGAAATTCTTGCGAAGAAAGGAATAATATGCATGGTCGGCCGAATACGATCTGGGCTCCAGAGCTGCGAAATCGAAGTTCAAATCAACGTAATTGTACTAGGTGATAACCATCAGCGATGATATCATGCAAGGCGTGTCAAAGGATTGATAACGAAAAGGAGGGACGTACAGAATAAGGAAAGGGTCAAGGTTTTTAAGTGCAAAAACACAAATCGATCAGGTCGGACCTTTGATGTCGGACAAATTTTGGGGAGGCGTAGTTCCTTTGGTACAGCCCTTGTCGAGGGAAGAAGCCGTTAAGCCCCATGCCAAAAAAAATTTCTGTCCGAAGTCGAGCTGTCGGAAATCATCCGAAGGTAGGCGAGAATATGAGATGTGCTTATACCTAAGTAGTAGACTTAGTTGAAGTAAGTGGTTTTGAGCCAAACCACCATCGGGTTCTCCCATCCCTGGGGAGACCCTTTAGTCGACGAGGTTTACAATCACATCCTGACATCGCGCTATAGGAGATATTTTTGCGCGACGGCATCCGACCTGGAGGAAAAAGGGCCTGTCGAGCACACTTGCAGTAATGGACTCAATCCATGTAAATGCCCACGATCTCTTACTCAGTCTCAATCACCGCGAAGAGAAAGGAGTAGCATACCAAAATGCCTGAGCTCTCGCGCAAGAAAGCGAAAGCATGCCACCAGCCATCCAAGAACAGCGTGTCAATGTCACGAGCGCTGCAAGTCTGTCATCACGATTACGCCTTGGAGAGTACAGTTCAACATGCAGTCGTTCGTGAAACCCGAAGGATGTGTGGACCTCTTATCTCTCCTCGCTGAACTCTCTCAAGGAAGACTAGGTGCGAAAATTATGGGATTAACGGCGGTGGTTGTTATCAAGGAAACTTATTGACTCGGAGAAGACTTACATGCTGTTGCACTACTGAAACTTCGTACTTCTAGACTCATTACGGTCGAGCACGACATGCACTGGCAGGGCAAGTCTCAAACTCTACACGGCACCGATCATCCATGGAAATGTTACTAAATCAACACCCGGGCTTTGAGAATCAGATTTGCTACCGAACATGAGTGGCAGTAATGACGTCGGGTGTGCACGTGAGAGAGCATCTTCATATCCTTATGTAAAGCGGTGTTGTGTCCATACTCTTTAACCGAACAACACAAAAATGTCAGACTTGGATCTTAGGCTTCAGACGTCAAGGTAAGTGTCAAGTGCCGCGGATAGCTGTATGGAGATACAAAATGTGTTATAAAGTCCATTAACATGTTCTTCCATAGCTTCGAGCTTCGAATCATTCGGTCGAACGGTATAAGCGAAACTACGATCGTGCCCGCTGCGAATCATGAAGGATCACATACAGGATGCAAGTGAGTAAAATCTTTGGCTCTTGAAGAATTGTGATTACGAGGGAGCAATTCTTTGTAGACTTTCCGAAGACGGCGGATGGTCGAATGTACCACTTGGGTATACGAGCCGGAGAAGTAGCTAATAGAATCGTAAGTCAGAGCTTCTATGTACCTCCCGCTTCTTTCAGCAGTTTATAATTACCGGGTGAGATCACCGTTGGATCCATTCCCCGAGCTCAGAGTATTGCGAAGATGCTGGACGCCTCACCAAAGTTGTTCTCCCTTTACTCGGAGCGCGGTTTCCTTACTGTCACAGGATGTTACAAGACTGTACCAGTGTCTATAGTATGCATAGGTATGGGCGCACCCAATGTAGATTTTTTTATCCGAGAAGTCAGGGAATGCGTAAGAGGGGACATGCTTATTATAAGGTCAGACTCAGGTGGTCTTGTTAATCACACTACATTGTCGGATTAACTTCGCTTTGAAGGCTTGGTTCCTGTGGTTGCGTGACTGACCTCCCTGTGGGGTCGCTCGTCCTGCCAACATCGAGTATCGCTTGCACCCGCAATGTGGACTTTAATTTCGCTTCCGGAGACCCTTGGGAGGTTCCTTATAGGTTGAGCAAGCCAGTCAGTATTTATCATCGCACCTTTTCGAGTCTTTTTCACTGTCGGAACAAAAACTTCTGGATTAGGTCTCAGCAGATCCAGACCTTCACAAAACCGTGAGTTCGGGCCGGCACTATGTGGGGCCGTTGCTCAATTCCCGAGATAGCTGCGGGATACCCTCGAACTGACGCGGCCGCCTTTACTCGAAAACCTTGTAGTTTCGAATGGCGTTAATGCATCAACCGATAGGTAAGTTGTGGACTTTACGTCTCTGCATGGCGTCCTACTGATATGAAAAGCTTCTATTCATCTCAGGGCAGACAAACGTCCTTCCAAGACCACAACGCTTCTTTGATCGATCACCTCAAAGCTGCCGTACCTGGTCTAACAACACTCGAGGTTGGTCTTTCTTTCTTCGCAAATGTCATGAGCGTCTGCTATAGAGACGTGTTTTCGATCAGATGGAAACTTTCTGGATATTCCACCTTGCAGCCAGTTGGCGTGGAGCTAAGCAGCCAGGTTTGGCTGTCAACCCACCATTGGCTACCAGTCCGGTCGTGCCGACATTATCGGGAAAAGCTAGCGGGATATCAGAAGGGCTCAATGCTAGTCTTGATGAAGATGTTTCTTCAAGACCGGTGATTAGAGCTGCGGCAGCCCATATGGTATTTGCATCACGGAGCTCCAACGCCTTCATCAGTCTAGAGCAGATGAACGAGGTTGAGGAGTGGAGTGGCAGAGGCGTGCTGGAAGCACTTTGCAAATGTGGTATTTCCCCCGAAGTACGTCTGTTCATGTTCCCATGGCTTTGCAAAACTCATTCGAGTTCCTTGATAGAGACTGCATCCTCTTTCTGGAAGTGTATGGGAAGGACCGGAACCTCTCAACGCGTTGAGGGCGTCGCTGTAAGAACAAACCAGCCCAGATCGGTCTTTGACACAATAGGGTCTTGGAACCATGTCAAAGACGCCTTGAATTTACATAGATGATTCACTATTACCTGCTGATACATGCGCTGGCACAAAATGATGTAATAAGACAGGCTGAACACGCAAGGCACGCGGTCTCTTGTCGAAAACGCACATCTGTGGTCGAAGATACATTCGTCCAGGATCCAGACATACAGGGATTATCCCTAAAAATATATTATCTTGTCGACTTAAAATAGTAAGACTTGCGGTAACCATGATGATCAGTAGCCTCAAGATTGACATGCGGCATGTAGTACTTTAAAGGATACATTTGCAGCGGCTATTATCTCGGGCGAGGCCGCGATGATCGCGGACTGTGGCCTTGGTGGGGTGAGTTTATCGCTCGACAATCAAACATGAGGGACTCACGTGGTCGTGCCAGCGCTACTATGCATCGCGGAGTCGCGATCACCGATATACGACGACCGTGCCAAACTCCTCCAATGTGAATGCTTGATCCTCAGTGATCTGGGGACAATCGTCCACATGAACGCAGGCGATGAGAACAGGGCGCAAAGCCTCCTCGATCGGAATCAGCGTCGACGATATACCGCTAGGACTCCGGGTATGTGACTTCGGAAGAGAAGGGCATCCCTGAGCAGACGCCACGTGCGACTTCTTCTTCAGGGGAAGTATCTTGCGGCCCAGCAAAGCTGAGACGGCGTCAGCGCTGGGGACGTCATTTTGAGCCTCGATGAGTATGCCACCTGCTGGCTGTGCACGTGCGATTACGGCTGCAAAAAGACTCTTGAACTCGAAGTCGTGGCAGCCCCAGAGTGCTATCTCTTGTAGTCTTGGACAGACTCTAACGCCGCATCCGCGTACATCTTTGCGTTCTGCACCCAGTGTACGGCCATATGCCTCAGCAAGCGCTTCGAGCATGTTGTCCACGCCCGTGCACGAGATCAGCGTCAATGATACCAGATTGGGCATATAGCTGAGCATGAGCTTCCCGTGCCCGGCGAACACATCGAGGTGTGACAGTGTGAGGTGTGTAAGGTGGGGGAGACGCGGATCGCGGAATATATAATCAAGACGCGGGAGAGGATGCTTGTGTTCGCAATTAGGTGGGCATTTGCCGGCATGCGCAAACTCGAGTTGCTCGAGCGAGGGGAAGAGGAATTGGCGAAGGGAAGAAATGAGGGAATCTCCATCCTGGCAGCTCACATATAGTTCCTTCAGCGCGGTCATGGATAGGACGCCACCGAGGGGCTCGGTCTGGATGTACGAGTCGGGTTCTTGCCAATGGTTACCGCGGAGCGCGCTGACGTCGTTCCGTTTGGTTGGGGAGTCAGCAATTAGAATGTCCCATCGTTCCAGCGCGGGCAAGCTGAAGAAAGACATGAAGGTGTACACGTCACGGGGATATGCGAGCTTCCATGTGAGTTTTTTGAGCTTGGGTAGTTCAACGGGGGACACGACAGCGTATCGACTTTCGGTTTGTCCTTCACTGGGTTCCACAAGAACAAGATCGCGAAGTGGCTTAGCTTCTATAAGGACTAAATTTTGGAGTTCCGGAGTAAAACTCAAGAAATTGTGTACATGGGAGATTCGTAGAATGTACTGAGCAACACGCTGGGATCTTGGTGAAGGGTAGGACAGCTCGAGAGTTCGCACAGAGCGGATCAAAGATGCTGGCATGAGACGTAGTGGTAGTTGTTGGAGACGGAGGTGGGTGAGGACGCTCGGAATGTCGGAGAGGACCCGTCTGCTCAGTTCGTCACATTCTAGGAGTGGTGTGCGCGCAAATGATGGACCGAGTGTATTGAAGGACAGATCCAAGGAGCGCAATGACTTTAGCTCGTGAAGGTTTTCTATGAGAGCTTCGACCATGAGTCGCATGCTGGCTGGGAATGTGCACTCAAAGGTGATTGAGCGGACGCGAAAGAGCTGGGAATTCAAGGTGTTGAGGAACTCTTGAGACGTCATCTTCTCATCTGTAGCAGCGTCACGGTCATCAACGTGGTATGGAGGGGGAGAGAAAGTAAGGTCGAGGAGACTAGAACCTGAACGATTGATGAATGAGTATACTGGAGATGCAGACCACTTTCTACACCTATAAGAAATGCGCGACCACAATATAGAAGTGGCAAACGCGAGTTTACGCCACTTCTGGCAGACATGAGATATAATGACGGGGAATGGATTGTACGCGAGAACTGCTGATGCGTCCGAGTCATCGTCGTCCGCTAGAAAGACAAAGACTTGGATGAGCAATTCCGAGGGGAGCCAGTTGATTGGATTTTTTTGTCTCTCTAGCTCGGTGATCTGAGACGCAAGTGCGACACTCTCGGCCTTGACTGAGTCTCTGAGACGCGCCATGTCGTCCAAGATACGGACGAAGTCACTCTCACGACGGTTCAGAATGGCGATTTGAGCTTGCAGGACCTCTATCTCGTGGTCAATTGCGGTGCTGCTTTTCCTAGGCATTTCGGGACGGAACGACGAAGAAAGCTGAGTGTTTGGATGTTCATTCAGAATGAGGTCACTATAAACTTGTAGTACATAAATATTGCTTTATGCCACTGAAAGACACCGTGATCAAGGGGCCAAACAAACACCCAAGCGTCGTCCATTCCTTTGTTACGATGAAATGATTACATGTAGGCGGGGCAAGCCAGACGATCTCCTTCCAGCCTGAGTGAAAGAATTAGCCAAAAGTCTGCTGACCATCGGATACAGTC
>Ga0153976_1000486_pt1 | contig 13900 bp, 18 predicted proteins | sample TSGA060MetaG_FD_104717 | JGI IMG/M metagenome (GOLD analysis project Ga0153976, IMG submission 104717) | Attine ant fungus gardens microbial communities from Georgia, USA - TSGA060 MetaG | ecosystem: Host-associated > Fungi > Mycelium > Unclassified | place: USA: Georgia, Yuchi Wildlife... | reverse complement strand
TGCATGATTTATCAACATTTCCCTGTACTCCACCAGATTGGCGGAGTCTTCAGTCATGTAGCAGATCCCCTTTCCATGGCGTGTGTTACATAAACCGCAAAGCTGGATATCCTTGTCCCCCACTGAGGACTGCTCTCGATACTTGCCTTTGGCTTTAATCTTCGCATTGGGAGGCATCGACAGGTCTTTGTCTCCGTCGATATTCATTGAACTAGCACTCGAATCGCTCATTTGTGCAGGCGTGCCCGGATAATCGTCTGAATCGCTGGAAGCATAGGATTTTGACGATCGACGATTCTTCTTTTTCTTGCTCTTGTCGGGCGTATCCTCGAGACCCTCAATGTCGTCAAGTTTTTGCTGCAGACACCATGAGGCTTGTACATCAGCGCAGGCGTCATTCGATTTACCTGAGGGAATATAGCAGCAGCTTTTCTCCGAACACCCCTTCCTGTGACTTCAGCTACTTTCTTCGCATCTTTCACGGCGGCTATCCGTTCGAGTGCTTGGAGCCACGAATCACCCTGCTCGATGTCTGGGACATCTTCTTGGATCTCTTCCATAGCATCCTTGTGTGCCGCCCACACCTTGGCAAACGCGAAGGAGAGTCCAGTCTCCTTTGTAGCTGCCTGCTGATCGCCTTCTACTTCAGTCTTCTCAATCAGTTTCTCGACGTCACCCTCAAGGTCTAAAAAATCGTGAGTTTGAAATTTGCCCAGTGACAACAATCATGTACACACAGGTAATGTCCTTCGAAGACTGATCCTCTTCAAACAAAGCTTTGGCTCCAAAGGTGAGGATCGATTGAAGGTCATCACCGGCGGCGTCGTCATCGTCCATTTTTTGAACGATTAAATGATCGAGAACAAGCTTTTTCTTCCCAGTTTGCATAATGCGTTCTAGAATGCTATGAGTGCTGACGTACAGGAAGTCGTGCGGTAATTCATACCTTCAGCGGAGTCTTTCATCATGAGCTTGAACACCAAGCACGTCTTGGTCTGTCCATACCGATGAGAGCGAGCTATGGCCTGGGGTATGTCATTACAAAGTATAATGTCGAATAAGAAATATACCATACTTGCAAGTCCTGGAATGCCAATTGAGTTTGGACAAGGATAAATAAATCACGGCATACACACCTGGTGAGGGTTGAAATCGGGATCAAATATGATGACGGTATCTGCGGTGTACAAGTTGATTCCAACGCCTCCTGCCCGAGTGGTGAGCATGTAGATGAAAACATCAGAGTTAGGCTTGTTAAATTCGTCCATCCCCTTTTGACGATCGCCCTGCTTAGTGTTCCCGTCCTAGAAAGGGTTAATATCGGTATTGACGTGTAATACGGGTGTGAATATAGTCACCAGGCGCAAATACTTGTAGCCTTCCCCTCTGAGGAAGTCCTCGACAATATTAAGCACCATAACAAACTATATAATAGGGGTCATTATGTCAAACTACCAGAAAGCGTTCCACTCGCCTGACTAAACAGCAGTACACGGTGACCCTTGGCCTTGAGCTTGGACAAAAGCATCTTCAAAAACCGCAACTTGGCGCTAGCACTGATCAGCTTCTCGTGAACCTCTGTGGGAGCGAGGTTGCGAGGCTCGATGTCTTCAGAAATAAGATAAGGATGTTGAATGCATCTACAATAAGATGAGCAACACGGGTCAACGACCATGCAGTAGCAGACTGACTTGCGAAGTTGCATCAACATATTGTTCAAATTGGTCTTATTGGTCAGGCGCTTCCCCGTTGTCACAGTCGTAGGTTGGGTGAGGCTTTGAAGAATGTCCAAGTTTTGACCTACGATGCGATAATCGTGAGAAAATGCAATGACAGAAGCCTCGAAGGACGCGCACTGAGGATAGACCTATAGATTTCTTTTTGCAGAGGAGCCATAGAAAGAGGAACAATGACCTCGTTCTGGAGAATATAAGAATATAGCCAAACCTACGATGAGGAAAACCAACCTTAGGGGGGAGTTGTAGTACTTCACTCTTGATGCGCCGCAAAAAGTAAGGCTTGAGTCTGATGTGTAGCTGTCGCACCAGTTCCTCGTTGAGCTCTTCATGCTCCTTCTCCAAGGCCCCAAGGTCACACCATTCTTCGGGATCAAGAAAGTTCATGAGATTGAAGAGCTCCCTAATATTGTTGTTTAGAGGTGTCTATGACAAGGTTAGCTGCTAATAGGCAGACGATCGCGGACGAATCTTACCCCAGTCATGATTACACGATGAATCGTATGCAACTCGTTCAGTTTCTTGAACAAGAGACTGTTGTCGCTTTTCACTGGGCCGGCGGATCAGCATTGTGCTTCGCCACTGATACCAAGTATGTAGCTTACAACGTTGTCCTTCATCTACAACAAGTACTTCCCAACGCGGAATGCTCTTGAACACCGAGTTAAAATCCCTAGAGTTGATGAGCGTCTCATAAGTGGTCACCATCACATGGTACTTGGGTTCCCGGTGGCCTTTCTTGTCAGAGGGGTGGAACAATTCGTATTCAATGATTATGTCCCGTGCCTTCGCTTCCCCATAAAAGGGCACGACTCGTAAGTTTGGTGCCCAACGCGAAAATTCTCGAACCCAATTCGTGATGGTGGAATTTGGAACCACGACGAGGGCAGGAGCGGCTTGCCATCGCTCGATAATAGTCCCGAGGAAGGTCACAATTTGTACTGTCTTGCCCTTTTAAAACCGACTGTGAGTAGGAAGAAATGTTGACATTGGTAAGGCTTACCAGACCCATCTCATCGGCGAGGATACAAGGCTGCAAGTTCCACCAATTGTCACACAACCAGTCAAACCCATCCATCTAGGGCATCATTAGCATGTCAGCTTGTCTGGTAACACTAGATGGCAAACCTGGAATGGCATAAGCTGGAGTTGGCTGTTCTGACCTAGGTTAGGTTGAACGGTTTGACGAAGAGCATGCCTGCCGTATCCATCCTTCGCTCTGCCGTCCAGCTCCTTGATGTCCTTGGCTGATTTGCAAACGGGTGTGTTCATTGAATCTATAAAACGTTGGAAAGCTGCCTCGAATGCTGCGTAACCAGGCTCGTCGGGACCAGGGGGAGCATCCCAGGTTGCTGGTTCTCCAATTAAGTCACACAATCGACAGACGAGAGTATATACTCACCCTCATCGTATCCTAGATCGTCCCATTTGATGAACGCCCATGCGACAAACTTGATGTCCTTCTTGTCCAGCTGCGACTTGCCAACAGTGTACAGGTAATCGTCCACACTCTCTACGTAGTCATCACCAGGTTGTTCACCATTTGACTGCGTTTTCACCACCAGATCCTGGAGATCGAGAGGAAGGCCTACTTCTTCATCGTTCTCCGATACCGACCTCTGTTTACTTCTCTTTCCACGCCTCGACGTGTTGACTTTCCAGAAAAGCACGTCTAGCACTCGGTCCGTGGTTTTCCATGCAGGGGGAATACGACGCTCGGCGTCTGGCAAAGGACCTAAATACGACACCTCCCTGGCCTTGACTTCAGGGGTCTGTTTCGCACTGGCCTCAAATGCGATCGGTTGAAGGGGTAAGTCAACCTCCATAGCCTTGTCTTCGGGAAGCGGGTCTGCTAACAATTCTACTTTGGGTCCAGTTGTAATGAAGTTTTTAAGCTTCATGTACGTTGTAGACACCAACCACATGTGTGGAACCCATTGGGTGCGCCGATAACTTCGTTCGCTCCATTTCACAAGGTACTCCCGAGGCAGCATGCTCTTTGCATCTGGAGGATTCGTGGGTGTATGATGCGGTTCGACGGCGCCGGCAGGATATGGACGCCATGCAAGAATCTTGTCTACGGTGTATTCATACGAGAAGCAATCCGCACAGCGCCAACCAGTCTCGAATTGATAAAAAGATGCAAGTTGGACATCATCAACAGAAGCCGGGTCATCGGTTTCAAGGGTATCTGGGATAGGAAGATGGCAATAATGGGCAAGACGCCTGCAGGTAAAGCATCGGAAGAGAAGCTCCCTGGTAGGTTTCCATGCACTATCGGCAGCATTCAGCGAAGTCTGTGTGCCATCAACCATTTCGATATCCTGAGTGGGGCCACCGGGTTGAGGTACCAAAACGGCGGGTGGTGTGGTAGGCTGCTTCACGAGAGATACATCGACTTCTAGCACAACATCCTTGCAGCCCATGCAAATTCCGCCCTTCATGCAGTTGGTGCACATGAATTCCGTGGTTTGCATGATACCGAGCTCCTTGCGATTCGGAAGCGAGCTGTCTAGAGGCTCGCGACCATCATAATCGTCTGGTTGCAGGCTCTTCCATTCCTCTTTATCACGCGAACGTGCAGCACGAGTGATTTCATCTTTCTGGGTCTTTGCGAGACAGCGCCAATGAACTGCAACTGGACACTTCAGGCTGTGGTTTGGTCATGAGTATTCAAGTAAGAGTCAAGTCAGCGGATCGTACCATCGAACCCAGCCACCCAACGACTGGATAAGATCATCCTCGTCCTCCTCAATTTCAAACTCGTCTTCTTTGCCTTTCTTCCTCCCTTTTTTCTTCGGCTTTTCCAGTTGCACGTGAGCAGGTGCTTTGTGGCATTTCTCGCAAATATCCCGATGAGCGCGTAGCAACTCAGTATCTTCCTCATCATAAGCATCAAACTCAAGATCCGCAACGGAACGGAAGATGCCATAAGCAGGTCGGGAGACAGGTCCTCGTCTGATTCGCTTCTGAGTTCTCGCGACTGCCTTGGACTTTCCAGGCCTCCTCGACGTTTCCTGGTACGTTTCGCTGTCGGTTTCACTGTCACCAGCCTCATCGACGTAATCATCTGTTAGATTAGTTCTTGCACTCTTCCGCTGGCGAGTCGACCTGCGAGCTGGAATGACTTCTATAATATCATCCTCCTCGAATCTTGCCAATTCATCCTCTGATTCGGTCATAAACCGGCGAACAGGCTTGCTGCGCAACTTCTTCGGGCTGAAAGGAAGCTTTGTTTGAGTTGTAGCGGATGAGCCGCGTTTGCCCTTAGCAGCTCGAACAGGCATGACCCTGAGCACGGGCCCTCTCTGCCCTTCGTTGTAGTCATCACCGCTCTGTTCATCATCCTCTGATGAATCCGTAAGCTCAGACATGGAGGCCACCATGGAATCTTCCCGCGGGATGGTTATGGTGATCTTGATGCGAGAATCCTCGTGCACCGCGCTAGAGGATGGGTCAAATTTCTCGAGCAATCCGTCACGTTTCTTGATATCTGTATTGAAATACTCAACAAGTGAGCGTTGTGAGTGTCATGGAAATGGGGACTCACGGTAGTCATCGGCCAGGTCAATATACACGGTCCGGAAGTCACGAGCAAGAAGCTGAATGAACGTTCAAACGTCAAAGCAGCATAAAGTTTCAACGTAATCCGCACCTTGTGTGCTAGCCCATCCTTGAAACGCACGAAGTAGTAAAGATCAGTACCTTCGCGGTGTTCACCAACTACGGCTTCAATGTCATCCCGGTCGAAAGTCGCGCCTTCTTTGAGTTCCTCAGGAACTTTTTTGTACTGTTGCTTCTGTGAGGCAGACAAGACAGGAGGTTCTATGAAAAAGGAAGATTTTTGGCGCGTCCTGGGAGTCGTCTGAGGATTGGATTCGGAGGACGGGACCTCATCACTAGAAGGAGGTAACCCAGTAGGAGAAGCGGAATTTTGTGGAGTAAAAAGAAACGCGGGATCAGAGCTCGGAGAAGGCATGCCAGGTTAAGGCTCTGCGTTCAACGCTCAAGACTTGTGCTAAGTACGCTTGCCGCAGACACGCTCCTCAGGGTATGTAAGCGTTGAACGTTAAAACGTTAACGGCAACCGTTAGTAAAGGACGCGTATGATTTGTCAGCTCGCGTTTCGCGTATTCTTGTGGGAATTCAATATCAGTAGGGAACCGTGTTCACAAATTATCAGTAGTGCAAAGTGCAACCATTTATCGAGGGAAGAAAGGCTCATTATATATAGATTGTGACCAAGGGAAAACAACGATAATCTACATATATCCTAATCATGTCACACAAGCCTCCCTGAGACCAGCCATTCATAGCATTGCGCTGCTAGCTCTTCACCATGATCTATCGGTCAATCAGAATCAAGATAGCACAGAAGATCAGATACAATGACATACTGATGCAGAATGCATGCGGGATTTCGTGGTGTCCGTGAACGACTCTCACAGTGCCAGGATCTGCCCTGAAGACCTGGAGAATCGTTTCCCTTGCTTGATCAACCCAGTCATCCTTCTCTGCGAAGTAAAAGCAGATCTGGTGGCGGTGTTTATCCAAGGTGGCAATGTCTAATTCTCGGATGTCAAGCATTTCATCGTGTGCCATCGTCATCGCGGCAAATATCGATGAAGGAGTTAATAGAAATGACTGTAGAACCTGAGCTTGGGTGATTGGGTATTTTGGAAACAGCCGACAAATAATGGCTAGCGGCACAAAACGCAATACCCGAGCGACTTGTGATATAATACGCGGAAATGGAGGTCGAAAAAACCGCTGAGAGCGAGCAAGAGCTGTGAACATGGCTGCTGATAAAACTCAACTACTAACCGATAGCAGTTGACCGTTTGGTGTACGAGCAATGTTGGTGATAGTTGGGAAAAGTAAGAAAGCTCCACAAATGGCAGGGGATCGCAATTTCAAGACCTGTAGAAAGTAGCCTTAAAGCAGGAGGATTGGACATAGTCTACGGAAATGCTACCTGCAGAGCCAACCATGCACCAACACTGTGACCAATAACCACAATACGTGTATTTATGCCAAACCAAGTACTCAAAGCGTCAAAAACCCGAAGGGTATTTCGCAATTGAAATGACAGCGCATAAATGAATGGATTGCGGCTTGTTGCTGCAAGATCCCAGGCTTCAACCTCAGGGTCATGCCCGACGTGTGAATGCGAGAGTATTGCCAGTGTCCCGGACTTATCCTTGTGGTGTATTGCGGTCAGAAATGGAAGATAGAAGTTGATAACACCAGGGTTTCCTGTAATAAGCTCGTGGGTGGAAGTGCTAAGCTCATATGTTAAACGGTAAACCTACCTGGTATGAAGAGCAAAACTGTGGAGGGTGACACGCCTGCTTGCTTACACGGCCACCAGTGTACATGTACAGGCGGTATACCATCACTGGCAGGGAAAAGGGCATTTATATATGGGACGCTGGAATCTGGTGCCAAAGAGTCTAGAAATGGGGGTAAACTGGTGTCGGACATCCTGCAAGTCAATGGTTTGATCAGAAAATATTAGTGAGATGTCGTATACTCGTAGTTTGGAGCCAAAGGCCCATCAGCGCTCAGCGGCCTGTAGGAGTAAATTGTTCAAAAGTTCAGTGAGTAGATGACTGCAATTAGCCTCTACTACAATTGACGCGCAGCCATATTTGGTCAAGACAATTTAGTTGTTCCCCCCGACCGTGGTCACATATAACTCATGTCTCGAATACCTACCTTTCCTCTCGAACCGGTAGAGCGAAACCGTACTCCTTCACAGGCCAACTCAAATGGTTCTTATCCGACTACCAGACCGTTGCAGATCGCTCGCCCCCCCTCTCGTCCGACACCACATAGTAACGATGCCGCTGCCTCCTCGCCCAGAGGGTCGGGCTTTTCGTCGCCAAGAGGCCCTTTACGCCCCCAAAGGTCAGAGCGGAGACCACGTCAGTCATCCGAACTCTCCGAGCGGGCTTCCACTTCATCCTGGACAACCCAGCTTGAAGATTATGCAAGGGACCGCAGAGATAGTTCCAGCACGACACACTCAGATGCGTCAGTGACGCCACAATATCTTAATGGAACTATAAGCGCTGCCACTACTGGGCCTCGAGCGGACCTACCGCGATCTGTCCCTTACGACGTGCCTTCACCAACAACTCCTGCACTGGCTAGCGTTATGGCTGCCTTCAGGGAAGCTGGGGCTCGTAAACGTTCAATGACAAATGGTAGCGAAGACACCGCATACGAACGAGAAAAGAAGAGGGAGAGAGAGAAAGAGATGATGAGGCAAGAGCGCATCCGTGAGCGAATGCCAGGCCGGAAAGCAACTGGGAAGGCTAAAGCAGGGGATATCGACGGTGAGTGTTTTGATCATATATGCTGCCACTGTTCATTCGTGTGCTGAAAGTGCATCTTAGCTATTCTCGACCAAATCAAGGACGAATGGGAGTTCGTTACTGACCCTGATGTAAGGCGTAGATTCTGCTGTCATCCAGTAGCTGAGCAAAAGAATATTGCAATCATTTCAGTTTAACAACGTTGACTTGGCTTTGTCACTACTCGATGACTCTTCAACTGGCAAAGACATAGAATCTTTTCGACAAACCAAGGTGTTGCTGTCGAACGCATTGAAAGGATCGGTAGACAGTAAGTTCAAGTTCTATAAGGCATGATATCCTGATTTCCCAATGTTCGTTCATAGAGCATCACAGAGCGTTTGCGAACGCACTCCCCCATCACGCTGCACTTCTCAATCACCTTGGTCTTGCCCAGACGCAGGTACAACAATCCAAGGCAGCTCTTGTGGAAGCGAAGGAAGCTCTTGGAAATAAGCGCGCTGATCTTGTTCAGCTGTGGTCAAGAGGACAGCTATTAGAAGAGATGATGCGTTTGCTGGATCAGATGTCTGTCTCTTTCCTAACTCTATGCCTCGATTAGCTCCACTAACTATGAATTTGTAAAGTGAGCACCTGAAATCGGTGCCCGACACACTGGAAACTCTCATTTCGGAGAAAAGGTTGCTCCAAGCATCAGTCCACCTTGTGCGAAACCTCAAATTGATCAACAAACCTGACATGCAAGATATAGGAGCAGTGTCAGATCTCAGGAGTTATCTGGTTAGCCAAGAAAATGTACGTCTGTCAATTACCTGGTGATATGCTGAACCTCACAACCCCCAGGCTCTACGAGAAATCTTGATTGACGAACTTCACAACCATCTTTATCTGAAATCCTTCTGGTGTGAAACGCGCTGGGCTAACTATAAACCGAACCAGACGGCTTGTAAGTTTTTCTACCTCTGTACAACTGTCATCCTAACATGTCTTTGAAGTTCCTAAGGTCGAATTTGAAAATGAACCGGGTACGTATCCGCCTCCAACCGCATATCCTCCTGAATCGTCGTCCCCACCAAAACTCGCCTCCTCCCGGTTATCTCGGTATCTCAATTCTCTTGGACTCCGACCAAATGACCCTCCCCACGACCTGAACGAAACAAACTTCTACACCAGCACGTCCGTTCCGGATTTGACTTTTTCATCTCCTCCATCTTTCTCATCACATTTTAATTTTGCTGGACTAGCAACTTTGGCTTCCCAGGCACCGCAGCTCGATGCAAATCCAGAAGCAGATTCCTTCGCATACATCGAGACTTTACTCGAGTCCCTTGCAGTCCTGGGAAAGCTTGGGAGTGCGCTCGATATCGTAGCACAGCGTTTGCAAGGCGAGATATACTCGCTGGTCGAGTGTACCCTGGATGAGGTTGAAGAAAGAACAGAGGAGTCTAAGAGAGTTTCTCTTTTCAGTGCAGCCAGCCTTGGAAGACGGTCAGAGGGTGGGTATATATTTGTAGCCAACGATTCCATTGGCGTTGCTCTAGATGGTATTATTTCTTCGATACCAGCAAAGGGCAATCTCCTCCGGACCTTTTCCCTGCGCCTTGCAGCACTAGAGTCCTCCACGAAGCAAATTGATCAGGAAACATTGAAGGATTTCTTTTGGACGGTTTATTCCAAACTTGACGCAGTAACCCAAGGGCTGAGGGTGGTTTGTGAGGTTGCAAATCGCATAGGATCGGTATGCCACAACTTTGGGAAACAACTTCAAACTAACCTGCTGTTTCAGCGCAAAGACTTTAGGGACTCATCCGGTGCCAAGCCGGGAACTTTGTTTCCACTCACCGACGTATGGCTACCCATACAAGCTGAGGTTTGTAGCACAGTGATCCCCTTAAACAAAAATACAAAGTGACTTACAGGTCCGGACGCTCTTACATGACTATTTGACGGACGAGGAGCAAAGCTCTGTGGCGGGGCGAAATCCAATATCGTCTATTAACGAAATCCTACGAGAAGGTCGGTTTACAAGAGACAAACAAAAGGTCAGCATGAAGTTTCATCGTATATCTGAATCTGAACGTTCCACTTGTAGTCTGTATTCCGATTCGCGGATACTGATATGAAGTCCATGGGCAAAGTTCTTCGACGCCACGAGGATGAGCTCACTCGGGTTTTACGAGATACCATGCCAGGTCTTGTTCAGAATTCTGCCGATAGTGCTGTCCAGGTTACACTGTCGACAGTCGGTACAGATGACCGTCTATTAGGTGTCGGACAGCACCATCGCTTACTTATCAAGCCGGATGCATTCCATGTCAGCGTACTTTTCCAGCCCACTCTTGCTTTCCTGAATCGGGTGACGGAAATTCTCCCTGATGGAGTGGAAAGCGCCCGCTCTGCAAGTGGTGTACTAGATGACTTTGTCCTGAAGGTCTATCTACCACAATTGGAAGAACGCATATCAGAACTTTTCCATCACGCAGTGACAAGTTAGTTGCTTCGTTTCTCATATCACATTATCTTCTCACAATCTACTAGGTCCCGATGCTTTCCAATACGATCAGATGTCTACGCGATTCAGTCCAAAGCCAATATTTAGAGTTCGTGCTTTCGCAAGTACTGTGTGCTATGATATTGGTAACTGATGCACGATTATTCAGGCAACTACACAGCTAATGGCACTGATAAACTCATTATGTGCGATGCTCCGAACGACCCCATTCCATCGAGAAAATTACTCTCGCCTAATTGTTGGCGTAATTATTCAGTTTTATCAGCGCTGCAGTGACAAGTTTCAAGACTTGGTTTCCTCGACATCCAGCATCATCACTGACTCTTCCGCTTCGCCCCTGGTGTTGGCAGCTCAATGGGCACAAAAGCCGGAGTTAATCCCATGTTTAGCGGAGCTTTTCGTGACACCTGTGTGTACCACATGACCTAGAAGCTCACGAAACCAACCGTTGCTTTGCAGGAGACCAGTACTGTGATCAGGCGTCAGCTTTGTCGACAAGAAACACATATGGAACTCAGCTACCTGGATGATGCTCACATAACCAAGATTGACTTGGTTTCTTCAATCCGCAACTTAGCAAGTCTGTGTGGTCTATACCGCAGTGTGGTCAGTTCCACAAGACGGATGAGTTTCTTACATTGGCTCATTTGATTGCAGGCTTGGTTCACAGAGGAGTTGAACGCTCTGAAATCAGTTCCAGATAGTGCACTCTCGCCGACTACACCCGCTGTGCAGCTTGACTTTGCCGACGTTGTGACACCATTTACTCCCTCGGCGTTCCCTGCATTCCTCTCGCGAGGTACTTATGACGAACAACTTAACCTTCCACTGACACGAGAGATGGCATTGTGGGTATATTGACAATGATATCCACCATCTTACTCATGTACTCCTCTAGGCGGTTCGGTGCCTTGCTAAAAACGTACGCCCAATTGGCCGAGATCATTCTGCATACCATTAGGATCGACATTCGCTGTCGAACGATACACTATTTGGATGCAGCCATGCGTCTTGTTGGTGCTTAATTGTATGCATACCTATCATCCTGCTGATCGATTGTAGGGCAACTACAACATCGACCATGAAGCTGGCGAGCCCGATCCATATATCGTGGATCTCAACACCGAAATCAGCAAGTGCAACGAGTTCGTATCAGCGGCAATGCTTAGGGAAGAGCACCAGTAAGTACATAGCCTCACTTTCGAATGAACCCTCTCCCACCTGTCGCAGATTTGTCTTTGCTGGACTTGAGGATCTAATGGAACATGTCCTTATCTCCAATGCTCAGCACGTGCGCATGGCGAATGGCTTTGGTGTAAGGAAGATCATACGAAACACTCTGGCCCTGCAGCAAAGCGTGCGGACCATCGGCGATGCCCAACAGCATGCTGAGTTTGAGCGCGCAAAGAGCTATTATTCACTCTTCTTCCTGACGCCGCAGGTACGTTCCCTGCTTCGTAAGTTTCCACAACAAACTAACATCAGACTAGGGTTTACTCGACAGTATCCGCCAGAACCAGATTTTTACCTTCGATGAGTACAAAACCATGCTCAACCTGCAATGTGGGGTAGATCAGTCTATAGGGGAAGCCGAGGCTGCTAAGGTTGCTACCGACCGCAATTATAGCATGTATGTTATTGAACTGCACGGCCTGGAGCTGGAGAGTTCAACAGACACTAGTTGAGGTGGTTCAGCTCAAGTCCCCTCGTGCACTTTGCAGTGATAATTATAACTAGCATCTTATAGACAACATATCCCTCCATCACGATGCCTGCAGAATGGCCATGTACGAGCTGCTCATGTGAACATGAAATTGTCATGCCAGGTTCCCTCTAGCAGTAACACAACCAACCAATTGCTTAAGCGATTGCCCCACATAAGGAATTTTCCTCTTGATACTTAACTTCCTATGCATCACGACCTGGCTGGATGTCTTGTTGTTGATTCCACACTACATCATCGTCGGTCGCGTTGGGTAACTGCCTCCCTTGAACTCGTGTTTTGAGCGCATTAGGTGCTAATGACACCGCGAAGCCGCCTGGTTTACCAGCTTTTGCGTCCCCACGTGTTGGGGTAAATTTCAGGATAGGAAGCTTTCCTAGCAGCTCCTGGTATCTCCTGCGCAACCATCGGTTTGGAAGGAGTCCCTCAACCCCTTGCCGCGATTGATTCTTCGGCTTTGTTGTTAATTGGACCAGCTCCTCGAGGACAGTAGTACCGTCAAAGCCAATTTTCCGGATATTAGATGAAATGCTCCTGTGGCTGCCCTCGACGCCCATTTCTCGACCCGGCGACACAGAGATCTGGAGAGGTGGAAGTATCTTCTTCCACTCCTGCTTGAAATACTTCCAGCGAGCGTTCACTTCCCTGCGTTTACTGAAAGGCCCTAGTATCTTCGCATCAGATGAATTAGGGTCTGCACGTTCGGGGAGTATTGGAGGAAAGCTTAGATCGCCAGGCTCCAAAGGTTTTTTCTTGCGAGATAGACCAGAGGTAAGTAGTGCGGTAATTTCTGGGGAGTACACAGGAGGTCGCGAGGATTCTTTGTTAGCAATAATAGTCGGAGGAAGTGGTGCGTTTGGGTCGGACAGCAAGGGCTAGAGGGAAGTCGTCAGGAGATCATGAGCAACGCAAATGGGCACTGTACTCATCACCTCCATTATTTCCCATCTTAACCTACCTACTCTTCCGTAGGCGAGATCGAGTATCCGGTTGAAGGCTACATGGCTGCCATTGTTTGCTGCACGGAGTTGTTGCAAGGTCTAGGTAGAAATGAGATGTAAATCAGTGCTGGAGGAAAGTAGCCTCGCCTTCGAAATTCTCTTCAGCTTCTTCCGCTTAAGATCATCGCACTTTGTCCGCATCGCAGCACGACAGCCATCCTCTACAGTTAAACGGAAAAACTGCCTACAGGCTGTTAGTAAAATGGACATGGTCATAGGTAAGGGGCGTACCGAAGGTAAGTGTGGGGAAATCGTCTGATCTCACGAAGATAAGCTCTATATACCGATACAACCGCCTGCTGTCCTTGCTTCATGAAGGCGCGGTGGTTGGACGCGTTGAAACTTAAAATAAAGCATTCCAGCGTTTGGTCACGTGCCAAGCATCTAATCTCCCTCACTCAGTTATCTGAGCCATCGCTCGCTCAACTGGAGTAAGCCATGGTAAGTTATAGACAGTACTTAAAAGCTAAACTCTTATGCTGCCCATAGCCACCAAGACAGAAGAATCAGAATCCCTCGGGACTTGGTCGAGCCATCATCAACAAAAAGTTCAAGGATGCCAAAGAAAGACAAGAGTCCGGTCTTGTAAGCAACGTTCTGTGTTCTGC
>Ga0153976_1000485_pt1 | contig 13923 bp, 17 predicted proteins | sample TSGA060MetaG_FD_104717 | JGI IMG/M metagenome (GOLD analysis project Ga0153976, IMG submission 104717) | Attine ant fungus gardens microbial communities from Georgia, USA - TSGA060 MetaG | ecosystem: Host-associated > Fungi > Mycelium > Unclassified | place: USA: Georgia, Yuchi Wildlife... | reverse complement strand
CCGGTTGCGCACTATTAAGTGCTAAGCCTCGTATGTTCCGCAACTGCCAATTGCAGCTAGCATGGAATTGAATTTGCTACATGGGGTTTGTCCGTCCAAAGTCGAGATCCACTTAAGCCTACCTGCTAGACCATATGACATTGGATCTCTTTTCCCGCTCTTCTTCTTCTGGCGGAATACGCCCTCTTTCTTCTGAACGACATATACCGTTTGTTCTACGTTGGCCATGACTTTGAAGAGTGAACTCGAAGAGATCGTCCAATATCGCAATGCCTACTTCCTGGCTTTCTCAGCGGCAACAGCATACGCCTGCTTTGGATGGGAAATCGGTTTAATAGGCGGTGTTATCTCCTTACCATCCTTTCAAGAGTACTTTGGTCTGCTCTCGGAATCAGCTTCAGCACGCGCCAGCTTCGACGGGAATATTGTTTCGGTTCTGCAAGGCGGCGGATTGTGAGTGACTCAATGGTCATTTTGGCCTGGATGTTTTATAATTAAACCCACGTCATCAGCTTTGGAGCATTATTTTGCAGCTACTTTTCAAGTCGGTTCGGGCGGAAGCCTGTTTCGATAGCTTCCGCGATTATTTACATCACCGGAAGCATAATTCAGTCAACAGCGGGAATCGGAATGTCCACCAGCGTTGGACTGAAAGTCTTGTACTTTTCACGTTTTCTCGCTGGCGTCGGAGTTGGTTTGATGTCCGCGCTGGTGCCGTCATACATAGCTGAATGTTCCCCGAGAGCTATTCGTGGTCGATGCACAGGCGCCATTGAAGTCTACGTTGGACTTGGAAATATGTTGGCTTGTGGGTATATTTTCAGACTTGTGGGATATCAACTGACGGAGAGTGCATAGTTTGGGTCAACTACGGTGTTTCCCTTAATATCTCACCAGGAGAAATGCAATGGCGGTTGCCAATCATCGTCCAGATAATACCCGGTGCACTCTTCCTATTCCTTATGCTTTTCCAGCCCGAGTCTCCTCGGTGGCTTGTCGAACATGGTCGCTACGAGGAAGCAGCCGCAGTCCTCGCATATATCGCGAGAAAACATCCGGATGACGATGCCGTCGTGCTGACTCTACGCGAGATTCGCGCTGATTTCGTCGGCAAGCACAATCTACCACTGCTCACACAATTCCGCAAGATGGGAGAATCCAAGACCATAGCTTTGCGCTGCATCATACCTTCTATCGCTACCTGCTTTCAGCAGTGGTCCGGCACGAACGCCATCAATTATTACACCCCTGAAATATTTGCCAATCTTGGCGTCACAGGTACTTCCCAGGCGCTGTTTGCCACAGGCATATACGGTGTCGTTAAGTTCGTCGTCACATGCATGACTCTTGCCTTCGTCATCGAAAGTTGGGGTCGGAAGAGAACCCTCATTTACAGTGGCCTAGCGCAGGCGCTAATGATGTTTTGGATTGGTGGCTATTCTGGTGCACACCCCAACCAGGGTGTCGTACCAGCGACATACGTTTCTATCGTCGCCATATATCTCTTCGGCGTCTCCTTTTGCTTAGGCTGGGGATTCACTCCCCTGATCCTCGGTTCTGAAGTCGCCCCAGGCCATCTCCGCACAGCTGTCATATCCCTTGCGTCTGCAACCACCTGGTTGTTCACATACGTCATTGCCCAAATCACGCCTACCATGCTTAATCGCATCACATATGGAACGTATCTCGTATTCGGCGTTGCTTCTTTAATAATGGCAGCGTGGGTGTATATCTTCATACCCGAGACAACTGGATACCCTCTGGAAGATATCAAGTATCTCTTTGAGAAGGACATTATTCTTCGCTCGCTGGAAGATGCGCCTGGCGGTTGGATCTTCCTGGGGGGGCGCCGCGCCACCTCCGTCGAGGAGCTGAAAGCAATCGATGCACTCCCGACGCAAAGTCCCAAGGAGGTTTTGGAGGAGTTAAAGTCACGCTCGGACGAGGAGTCTGCACACAGTCGTTCGCTGAATCGGAGGGGTTCACAGAAGTGGGAAGATGCGCTCATCATATAAAGGCAGCGAATTAAGTGCATTTTTTGCATTTTCTTTATTGTTACAGGCACATGCATTTTATAAAGAATGAAGGCTAGCTTATACATTGGTTATTCAGTTTTATTTACGATAACGATAACTGTTTGGTATCGGTAGAATGTGTTGAACATTCGCACCACTAGAGATCAAGGGAAAGCTTCCAATAAAGAATCGTTGATTTAAACCACCTCTATGCCTCAACAAGTAGCAAGAACCGCCTCATGAGCCTCCTTACATTTTTTCTTGCTCTTGTGATGCCGCAACAAGTCACATTTGCGACTGTACGCGCAATAACAGCCAAAACACTCATATTCGGGAGTAGGATGCCTAATAGTCTCCTGGTGTCGCGAAAGACTGTCGGGACTGGTAGCGACGTAATTGCACTCGTCGAGCAAGCAGGGGAACAAGGTCTGCTTCGGGCTTTTGGCTGTCGCCGGTTGAACATACCCAGCGTCACCGGAACCATGATCGGCTCTGAAAGTGGATTTATGCCCTTCCGTAGCGTGCTGGGGTCGAACTGATGCCCTGTGGAATTCGCTGACTGAGGGCGGCGGAATTGGCATTATGTTAGGATCACCAGCACTCGAGGTGGAGCACGAAACAATGGGAGGGCCAGGCGGCTGTGGAGAACGCTGTTGAGTAGACCGAGTGGAGGAAATTTCAAAGCCCAAATATTTTTGGGCTGGTATCGCATGCGCCGAAGCATCCTGATATCCGTCATCGTTTTCGGTCTCAGTTGCGAAGCTATCCTTAGCATTATCAGACCTGTATGCGGAGTGGATAGGATGGGCAGGAACGATTGGTAAATTCTGGATGGAGGTATGCGGCTGCAAGGTCTTTGTAGCGCTCGTCGAGTAGCCGCGGTCATCCAGTTCGACATCGGCATCGGATGCATGATAACTTCCTTGAATAGACGAGGAGGAAAATGTTGATCGGGTATTGTCATCATCATATTGCACGGTGTATGGGACCAGAGCGTTAGCCTTACTTGATCTTACAGGAACAGAACCACGCCTTTGGGTATCATCCTTATCATCCAGGGATGGGGTTTCTTGATAGCTTCCTCCAATAGACGAGGAGGAAAATGTTGACCGGGTATTATACATACAGTCCAGGGATGGGGTGTCTTGATAGCTTCCTCCAATAGACGAGGAAAATGTTGACCGGGTATTATATATACAGTCCAGGGATGGAGTGTCTTGATGGCTTCCTCCAATAGACGAGGACGAAAATGTTGATCGGGTATTATCCTTATAGTCCAGGGACGGTGTGTCTTGATAGCTCCCTCGAATAGACGAGGAGGAAAATATTGATCGGGTATCATCCCCATAATCCAGTGATGGAGTGTATTCATATGGATGATGGCCACTTGGAATAGACAAGGGGGTATATATTGATCGGGTATCTTCCCCACAATACAGGGATGGAGCGTGTTCAGATGGATGATCGCTTCTTGGAGTAGATGAGGAGCAAAATGTTGATCGGGTACCATTTTCACCGTACTGCGGGGTGAATGGGGCCTGAGCAATCACCTCGCTTGGTTTTACAGGAAGTTTTACAGGACCAGAACCGCGCGTTTCCTCGGAAGACGGACGGCGAGGACAGTAGTCAGGCCTGTTCCACGATAATCCCATATCAGAATGTGAATTTGTTATTACTTTGTCGAAGTAAGGGTGGCGCTTGTCCCAGGCATGAGCTACAGTGTCGTAGAGCTGTGGATATAATGTCAGAGTTTATTGGAACGGAGATGATCCAACGTACGTTGTCTCGGGGCTTGAAGGAGTCCAACACTCTGTCCATTATACCAACATTGAAGTAGTTGTCCAAGGCGCGATTGTAATGGACTCTACCATCCCTAACAGTGACTGGATGGGCGTAGTAAATGTTGTTCTTCGTGTACGCCAGCATCGTGTAAAACAAAAGCAGTTTAAAAGTTAAGATTCTTGCAGAGATGTGATGATGATGAACGCGAACGACGCGAACGACACGAATTTATACGTACGCCACCCTTCTGTGGATCAATCCACAACTCATGTACTCCGCGTTTATTACTTGCAACAAAGCCACAGTCCATGTGGCCAATAGAGTTACATTTTGATGCATAGAAAGAACCTTAGAGTGGCACAGGATGTTATGATCAGACCGGTCAAAATATTGTCAAGCGAACTTACATTCATCATTCCAACTCCTGGGCAGATACCATGAGACACGGACCTCGTGGTGTAGACATTACGATACGCGCCTATACCGCAATAAAGGGAGCCAGAAGGAGCCTCATATTTTAGATTTCTTTAGGAAAAATCACAGTAACACGAGTGTGTTTCTGGCGATGTCCGAATTTCGATGGTTGTAACTTGTAAGTGGCGTGTTTTATCTACCTTCAGAGGTGTCCTTGGTAATCAAAAATGCGATGAGTAGCCCGATGACGGCTGTCCACAGCGATTGAACAACATGCTCCCGGGCCGCACTGCCAGTGTGACATGCTCTACTAGGCTATGTGAACGCGAAGAACTGGGCGAAGAATATCGAAATCTCCATGGAGGAAAGGAAAAGGCACTCCCAATGATAGTACTGCGGACTCCCTTGGATGCTGAAAACCTCCAATTCTACGCCGCAATGCTGGGCACGGTCCTCGTTGACGCTTCATCATGTTTTCTTGCTGAGTCTTATAGAAATTCGTGTAACAGTTGGGGATCTGAGTCCAAGGCTACAGACTAGTCGTGGATCATTGATCATCAATGACATATATTATAGGTGACCACAGGTGACAGCGACCACCAGTCTAATTCGTAGCCATGGAAGTTGCTTGCCAAATGCATTACGTTTCGAATCACTAATGACCCAATGGTCCGTGCACGCTCAGGCCTGTATAAAACTCGGCCACTGACAACTCTAATTCTTCATACTTACCTTGATGGCACGCGCCTCTTCATGTCTCAGGTTCGCGGGCCGTGGAGACCCTTCATAGCACGGCGACCTTGTCCCCAGAGGGTGTCTGCGGTTTGTATGGGCTTCGGCTCATGCACCGTCTCAATATTTTCCTGTCCCATCATGGCCACTCTGGCTAGATGGGCCTTTATTTTTTGCTGGTTGGGCGTCCTAACCCTAACCCTATTATACAAACACCGGAAAAGAATTGCTTACAGGTGGCATCATGATTCGATACGGTGTACAGACTGTTCTTCATATTTTTGTTTATACCTATGCCCTGTATGGAATACCACGTTGATAGGCTCTACAATTCGGCGCCCTCGTGACGCGGAAATACGAGTTAGTCCGATTTCATCCCTCGCGCTTGCGTTCTTCGCAGAAAACCTGATCGTGTCCTGAAGAATGCAACTTAAGTATCACCTGCCCTTAACGGTGGATGCTCGCTAGAGAATGAACTTAGGTAGGCGTTGATGAAATGAATTTTGATAAACCTCCTGAACCGCGCGCGGCGTATCTTTAGACCGAGGATCATGTGGTCCACATATTGTGGGGTTAGTACAACACGATATGTGATGCTTAGATTCCAGAAATACGGCGATCTGCGCGGGCCAGGTAAGTATCATTGTAATTGCTTCTGCGCCTCTGTAGGTGACCCTGAGCTATCAGATACCTAATCAGATGGATCCATGCGGTGCGTGTGTTTGTTGAGTGCATCCTGTTAGCGATAATCATTGACTTCATTGATGACCAGCTGATTAAAATGACGAGGCTAGTGCGTCGCAAAAAAAAGTTTTTTAGGATAATATAATTGACACGATAAAAGCGGTTGGGAACATTGGAACATCTTGAAAAAGCAAAATATTCAAAACGAAGCGGCTAATAAGCTCTAGTCAGGTCCATCCGAAAATCAAGAAAATCCGTGCCGTGCGATTCGTGCGATTCGCCTGATGGAAAAGCGCAGGGGGACTTGAAGTCAGCCGCGGCCTCAGTCCGATCTCGAATACCAGTTATGTATGTAGGACCTACAACTATGGATTAACCCAGAAATCTCAGCAGACTGTCCTTGTTGAATACATCCATGACGGTGGAGCCCGTCTTCTTTCAACAAACGTACAGCCAATAAAATAATGCTCATTGCCCCAGCATGAGTAAAACTTGAAGGGAAAGTACTGTCAGATTGGGGATCGCCGTAAAATCCATGCTTTGCGACACGATTCCCTTGAAACAGATCATTCTTTCAAGTGGAACGTGCACTGTCAATGTGGACGTGCTGTAAATCAATCTGGTTGCCTACACGACAAAACAATATCCCGCATGTCCTCGATATCAGCGGTCGCTCGCGACGTTAATTGCTCCCTCCCAGCTGAGCAGACGGATTCGCTGTGTCGTCTGGATTCATACCACGGGGGCAGAAAAAGTACAAGGGAGTACTTGACGACTGAAGATAGCCAGCTCAGCATACATCAGACACGGCGTTCGTTTCCGCTCGGTGGATCGCCTTCTGAGGAATTTTATATGTTGCGCTGGCCTCTCTCGAGGCTTTAGCAATATGTCAGGCGACTCCGATGTCCCACGGGTTCCTCATCCACGTCTGATCCACTTTTCGTAAGTATGGACTATCCGCTAATGAGATCGAAAGCTCACCAAGGAATAGCAAGTCTTTCCTGCTTGACGCAGACACGTAAAGAGTATTGTGAAGTTTTGCGAATGCTACCAAACTTCAGTAGATTTCGAAGTGCACTGCTAGGGAAAGATGGTAACCCAATGTAGTACATGCATAGTAGGAAGTCATTGATTTCTCTTATCAATAAATTAACGTAGGAACATGCAACGTGCTCGTTAACGTGACGCATCATCCACGTAGAGGATCCATCACAAAGCCGCAGAGCGAAGTGTGACAGACCAGCTTCGCCAGTTAGATTCAAGGTAACAGGTGGCCTGCATCACAGCCTAGTTCTTTTCATCCGCTTTGAAGTTCTGTACGAGGGAGTGCTTCACGGAGGCCGATAACATCCGACTCGGATAGTGCCTGCCACGGCAGCTCTAGATTCCCGAACTCGCGAGACTGGTCAAGGCCATCTCTCGCGAACTTCGAAGTAAGACCAGCCTGAGGATGCGATATTAATGCGAGTTGAGACGAGGAACCGAGGGTTCGAATTGTACCGGAGCCGAGTATACTATTACTTTCGAAGGACGTTGTGCGGAAATTCGATCCATGTAAATTCATGCACCACATGTTCGTATCAACCGCGCGCCCATTCTCCCTGCAAATCCCCTCACACGGCAGTCGAGCCACGGCGCAGTATTCAAATTTCCGAGAATCCATCCGACGGATACTAGTAGCTTCCACACATGTTTTTTTTTTCGACTTTTTCATCGATTGTACCTCGTGGCCTCCGTCCCAACAATACCATTCACTCAGCGGGTGTACGAAAAGTGTGCGATGATCAGGAAAAAAAAGAGCCGAATTTGTGGCCCCGCAGATGTGGATTTCCCCTGAAAATCATCGCTGATCCAACTATACCCAGTTCTACCAGCTCTATCGCAGTGACCCTTTCCTTATTTCCTTCACCATTACGTTTCAAACTCTCTGCACCGGTGATGCCCTGTTTCCAGGGGGTCGGACGATACCTCATATAGGATCGATGCGACAGGCTGCGACCCATTACAACGGGTGAAGCAAACCGAGGTATCTCACTGAATCACACGGTAGATACTATTATTATCCGCGATTATGAAATGATCTAGCGCCCGGGCCACAAGCCCCTCTCGCTCTCAGACTAGTACGCTAGCTGATCCAAGAGATAATAAGATAGACTTCCCGCTTCAAGAGCTTCCATTGCAAACATAGATAACTCAGATTATCAGCAAGTTTCAAGGTCGAAGATGTGCTTCCAGGTTATTTCATGCAACATACTTACCCATTTCCCACAAATCCCGAGTCTCCCCGGGCCCGGGCTTAGAGGAATTTAGATGGTAGCATTCGCAACTAACGAATCAACGTCCATGATCAAAGTTTGTTTTTCAATGATCGGCGAGTTGATATCTCACTTGGGCGTCACTGACCCACTCATGCGGCCGACGCTGACGTGTTCTAATAGCGCAGTCTATCGCTCCCAATGACCTTAACTGAGTCAGGTTCGATGTGACAGGCTGACTCAACCCGCATACTGCTTATGTTCACCTGTCTGAATCATCTCATCCGGGGTTCACTCGGGGTTCAGAACGGTGTCTCGAGGAACAGATAAATATTTCTTCGGAGGCAGTGCGTAGTGCCCAACCTACTTCTGTGGATAGTATAACTATACAAAGGACCCCTCCGGTTCGCTTTGAGTTGCCGACTTCAGCCTGAGCTAGTAACACAGGAACGCCCATCGGTGGCAATAGAGTGGTTAGTCTTCTTCCTCGTGTCTTCCGGTACGAAGTTGACACGATGCACGTGCGCTCTGAGGAACGCGATATGAACGACTCGAGATTGACCAGGAAGTCACAATGAAGGTAGAATGGAGACTCTCTCGCAAAAGTAACGTTGCGCCAATGATCATTGCATTAAACTCACCCCACATATAAGCATTTTAAGAACTCCGTATGTATGTGGCATTCCAAGTCGCCGCTGGCTAGGTTGCGTGGAGCAACTCGCTAAGTGGGCAACAATGTCCGTGCCCCAATCCCGATGTCCAGAGTCCAGACTTTTTTTATTCCCAGTTAAGCATACAGGGGATGTAGGGGAGTGATTAATCCTTGATTGGCAACGCTCGAGCGTAACAACGGTAAGGTCACATTCCTCCTCCATGTTACCGACTTGATCCTGTACGACCATCATCCTCGATAGCCGGCGGGGATCGAAGGCCACATTAATTGCGGCTAGGCCCGGTGCATGGGCAGTATAGCCCCTGATAACCCCAGCTGCGCGGGAGAAGTCAGAACACTTTTGCTCGCCCGTCGATCCTACCAACTATGTATGCATGCTGAAGAAGTGGTACTGCCTTTGCAATATGCCATTCCTGTACGCATCTCGGAAATTGTGTCGTACGACGTCATTATACGTGTGCACTGCACTATATTTCCGGTGCTATTCGATAGCGTCGGCCTGGTCAATACTGAATCACGCTGTTTCTCTGTGATGTTCTCGCGATCGTTGATGAACGAGGCGGTGCATCAATATTCAATGATCAAGGGGTTGTATGCGTGCATATTGCTGTAGATGGGAACTGCGAGATTTCATTTAAACAAAGTCTTGGCTTGGGATTCAGAACGGGGCTGTGCGTAACGTGCCAGATATCCGTAGACCCCCTACAAGCTTCGTCGCCGACGGATGACCTCGTCGATTGGCAAGCGCCGGTGAGTGATGAGCGCCTGGGGTACAAACCCACGCAGAATCTTTAGATAGATACATATCGCATCGAGTGAGTTTATACGAGCGCGCTCCGGAAGAAGCATTTCGAAATCGCGTTCAAGGGCGAGCGTAGCTAACTTTCGCGGGTAAGGTTGATCAAAACTTGATGTATGTACATAACGTATGGCAGTGAGCACCATGTGCTCGCAGTGCCATAATATCTGAAAAAGGAGTTTAGGAAGATCGACAGGGAAAGGCGAAGAGGGCGGGTTGGTCACTGTTAGGTCACCTCGAGGAGAGGACTTGGATGAATGGGACTAAGATCAGATTTAGAAACTTAGGAAGCTTCAATGAGCTCGAACATCGCGATACATTCGGAAAACCCTAAGTATTGTAGCGAGAAGGGTACATAAAAGGTAGCAGATGCGGCTTGAGTATCATATCAGATAACAGGGGTGGGAGATTTTACGAAAAACCAATATTAGGATGCCTAAATTGAGCGAGGATTTTGGCCGCGGCGTTTATGAAGTTCGGGGGAAGTGATGGTTGACGTATACTAGTACTTTGATGTGGTGAGTCCCATCATGAATTCATTAGATGGATTTCAGAGATGGGGTTTGGCAAAGGACAGAATACGTCATCACAAGCGAGGTAGCACATGCTCTATGCGCCCAGAGTACGTTCTACGACGATGGGCGGACGAGAGATGACCAAATTGTTGCCTTGAAACGGGGGGTTGCAAATTGTGCGTTGACATGATTGATAGCCGGACTGAAGGACGCCTAAGTAAATTTAACCATGGTGAGCAACTGACCTTGAGGGTTGTGATGCATGATGAACTATGTTAGGATGCAGATGAATATAAGACAGCAACGCGATCACATCATGATGGGCTGGATGAGGATGGCTGAGGATGGGAAGCTTGGGAAGCGGAGACAGATGTGCGACGGATCGGGAGTTACCGAGCCGAAAGATCGAGGAGTTTGTTAAATCAATTTTGATATTAGGCAAAGATGGAACATGATAATAATGATGGGAGGTTTAGTGGAATTTCTGGGCCGTGGAAGTAGAAGATGGCCCGTATTTTTCGGATTAGGGTGATGCTTGTCAGCAAACGGGAGGATTTCATTCGTGGAAGGAAAGAACAATTGGACATATTGAGGGAAATGATTACGGCATAGAATGCCGCGGCCGGATCCTTGGGCAACGGGGCATGGAAAGAACCGAGAGAGAATGGGATTGAGTCGCGACCTCGGGGGGAGTGGAGAGGGAGGATTCTTGGATAGAATTAAATACTTGTAATTTATTTGTAGGATTTCCAAGTTATTTGTGAGTGTAAGTTCAGCGTTTTAACCCTGGAAATGTGGATTGAATATCAGCGGAGGTTAAAAAAGGGACAGGCACTAATAACAAATCAAATCGGAAAACAGTGTTCAACGCGAAGTCTCTCACAATTCTCTCCTCCAAGCGTCTATATCTTTCTTATTCCAAACCTCCTCCTCCTTCAACTTTCTCTGCTTATTATATTGCTGTAAAATTCAGTGTCTTCACTTACACAGCCAATCGGTCTTCCCGATCTTACAATAACCCTCTGTATTAGCTTGACTGACTTTCTAGAATGGCTCTTCTTCATTCACAATCAGAAATTCGCCATCTCAATGACCTCGAGTATCAGTCCACGAGTCCTTCAAACAAACCTTTAAACCTTGCAACAAATTCTACTTTTGATTACGAGTTCGGTCATCTCTCTCCCCCCTTCCCTCATACCCCATCATACAATGGATCATATCAGAACTCCCCGTACTCTGGCCACTCAGAGCTCAGTTACGATCCAGATGGCCCAGAGTCTTTTGGTCTCTTTCACGACGATGGAAATAACGTCACCTCCCACGACGAATACGATCCTTCAGAATATGACCCTCCCAACTCCTCCGGTTTACTCATGTTCCAAGGCGAATTCATGTCGGAACTTGATCCACAAGTCTCACTTTCCGTAGCTCCAGCTCCATTCGATAACCGTTCCCAGAATTCCTTCGATCATAGTTCTCCCTCTAGCAACGGTGCAGGAGATGAACCCCGCAGTCGTGCTTCTTCTGTTTCATCCAACCCACAAATTCCCATCTCCTCTCCACGTCTCGATATGGCTCATTCTTTTGAAAATCTTCATTTTGAGTCCCCCCACTGGCGCTCTCGTGGACTTCCTGGCGATCGAGCTTTGTCTCCCCCAAGAAAGCCCCAGTCTCCCCCTCAACTTTTGATTCCTGATTCCAGTCCAGCTACCCGTTCATTGTTCCCGCAAGAACCTCCTATGATTAACGCTCCAGACGGTGATGGCGGGTATACATCTAGTGGCCCACAATTGCATGTTGTCCCTGCTACACCCATAAGTGGCGGTGGAGCGGCTTCACAAGCCGGCCCTTTCCAATCTACCCTGAAAACTCTCCATCAAGGCAAGTTGATTCCGTTGATAGATCTCGTTTATTTCGGGAAACACTAATTTACCTTTTATATTTTTGTTGCGCCCCTTACGTCCGTATAGGTTCAACGCAACAAGGGACACAGCAACAGACTGCGACCCCCCCATGGGATCAACAACAGATTCACCATCCCGAGATATCTCAAACGCTCGGGGTACCACCACAATTTCATGAACAGGGTGCACAGCAATTCACGCACAGCCACGCTTCACATACACAGGGGCTGTCCACTCTCGGTCCCCATTCAGATCCTACAAATACCTTCCTGTTCCCGGGTCCTAACCCCCGCATTCGTAGCAAATCCGATACCTCATCTTCATTGCGTCCACAATTCTGGGACTCTTCTCTCATGACCCACGAGCAACTCAGAGCCATCAACAGTTCCGCTATCGACGACACTGGCACCGTCAACCTCAGCGACGTCCTTCCACAGCACCAACAACAAGCACAGCACCATTCCAGCTCAGGTGTTAACCAGACGTCGTTCAGAAACCCTCCTCTTACTCAGCAGTTCAACTTCGGGGCTCCCACCTCTAACCCTAACACCACCTCCAACATGAACTATCTCTCCCCCGATGCCATGGCAGTTAACCTGCGGCGATCCAAGTCTGACAGCGGCTCGCGCCCGTCACACAATCGCCTCTCCCGTTCTGAGGACTTATCCTCCCAGTTATACCCTCCATCATCTCACATAGACCTCATCAACCGTCAGTATCTCTATCCCCAAGAGACCGTACAATCCATTCGTACCCACAACCGTCGGGCGTCGTCGGGCTCACGAGGTGGTGACGGTAGCTGGAGTGGATCTACTCGTCCAAGCCCGTATCCCAGTCCATCAGCTAGCCCACGTGTGCGGTACGATGATCTGCCCAACGTGTCCCTCGCTGGACGTACTCCGTCCATGCTTCGTCCAGACGCTGCCCAAGCACCAATTACAACCATCGCCGTCACGAAGCAGACTGTGACCAGCGAGCGCACTGCTGGCGCCAGCCACCGACGTCGTAAGCAGGATGCCAACTTCATGTGCCCAGTGCCTGGATGTGGCAGCACGTTTACGAGGAGCTTTAATTTGAAAGGTAATTCATCTTCATATCGGTCTCATCATGACACTTATGTAAATTTTTCAAGGCCACATGCGTTCGCACAATGAAGAGCGACCGTTCCAGTGCAAGTGGCCGGGATGTGGCAAGGGGTTCGCTAGACAGCATGACTGCAAGCGACATGAACAACTTCATTCGAACTACCGTCCTTTCACCTGTGATGGCTGCAATAAGACATTTGCACGAATGGATGCCCTGAATAGACATCGTAAGTGCTGTGTCCTCTGCATGCATCTACACACTTACCGAATGTCGTAATAGTGCGTTCTGAGGGCGGTGCCGACTGTCAGAGAATCCTCGATGCTGCAAAGCAAGAGTCTGACCGTGGGCCAATCCCCAAGACGGAAGATAATGCGTGGACGACTAGCATGAGCGTTATGGTATAATGCTCTCATCCATACTCCATGCCCACTACGCAGCGGCCCTCCTAATAATTGGCACGATCTGTTTAATCTTACATTTCATGCATATCATCACTAAGACTGCTTACCATACTCCTGGGACGCTCTGCGGTTTCTCGTTTGCTCGCTGATTTTTGCTTATATACTACCCCTTCACTTTCTGTTGCGCTTCGTCACTTATCTTGTTATTGGTGCAAATCCGTATGCTAGTCATCGTACCTAAGTATCGCCCACCTGTAGTGTGCTTGTCCCCGCTCCACCACTATTATTCTTCACCTTGATCGTTCATTCCTTGTAGCGTAGTCACCCCGTAGATATCGGCGAACGTCGGTCATGTCATATTTATACACTGGAACTAAAATTTCAATGATCGAACTCAAGTTTACTGCGGCTGAGTCTGAGTCTTAGTCGAGCTTCGATGTCATGTCATGACGTTCTACAAACATACTGCACGTAGAAGCTGTGGCTTGCCCTTGTCTGTTCTGTCGATGGCGATGTGACGAATTCGAAAAGCAATGACACAGCCTCGCATCCAATTGGTTTTTGCGAACGGGTACTTACTTGAGGGTTGCACTGCCCCGACAAAGACGCAGCGTTCTGAATAATTAATTATGACTTCGTCTTCTTCGGAATCGCAACAATGTG
>Ga0153976_1000483_pt1 | contig 13934 bp, 17 predicted proteins | sample TSGA060MetaG_FD_104717 | JGI IMG/M metagenome (GOLD analysis project Ga0153976, IMG submission 104717) | Attine ant fungus gardens microbial communities from Georgia, USA - TSGA060 MetaG | ecosystem: Host-associated > Fungi > Mycelium > Unclassified | place: USA: Georgia, Yuchi Wildlife... | reverse complement strand
GCTGCTTCCAGAGTAAGTCTCGCGCTTGTCCATACCTGCAGAGACCTACTCCCCTTTCATCCCTCGTGTTTACTGCTCCCATCCATTTTCTGCTGCTTTGCATATTCGAAAAAATCTAATGCCTTTACAGGCTGCACAGGCTGCATTCCTACGAGAATACAAACTTGTTGTCGTTGGTGGTGGCGGTGAGCTCGTAAACGCTTATAACGGACTATAATTTTGTGGCTCTGACCATCTATATACACCCATACCAGGCGTTGGAAAGTCTGCATTGACCATCCAGTTCATCCAAAGTCATTTTGTCGACGAATACGACCCGACGATTGAAGGTGAATCGAAAAAAACGAACTTGCGTCTCCACGTCTCGCAGAACTGACGTTCTTCTTTCCAAAAAAGACTCGTATCGAAAGCAATGCGTTATTGATGATGAAGTTGCTCTTCTCGACGTCCTCGATACTGCTGGTCAGGAAGAGTATGGGTATGTCATGTTCTCTCTCCCTGCCTCACCCGTGGTCCATCTTGTTTGATCCCCCTTCGGCCTCGTGTATCACTGAATTGTTGTCGTTGTCGTTGCTGTGGTGTTTCACGGGGCTAGGTTGCCAACCTATGCTCCTTTCACTTTCCCCCATCATGATTGATTTAGGGGCTTATGATTGACAGGGCTCATCATGATTGACCTTGTGTTTATTTCTTTTTTTTTTATAGCGCCATGCGGGAACAATATATGCGCACAGGAGAAGGCTTCCTCCTTGTCTACAGCATCACCTCACGTAACTCGTTTGAAGAAATCAGCTTGTTCCATCAACAGATCCTTCGTGTCAAGGACCAAGACACGTTCCCTGTCATTGTCGTCGCGAACAAATGTGATTTGGAATACGAACGTCAAGTCGGCATGAATGGTACGTGCAGAGCAAATTGATTAGTGTTAGATTTGAGAGGGTTATTTTTTGTAGAGGGTCGCGATCTCGCCAGACACTTTGGCTGCAAATTTATTGAAACTTCAGCTAAACAACGGATCAATGTCGATGAAGCTTTCACCAACCTCGTCCGTGAAATCCGAAAATACAACAAGGTTTGCAAAGAAGTTCTTCTTTGTCACAAGAATCGATTTAAAACTGATGGTTTCGACTTTTTTCCCCTAGGATCAACAAACAGGACGACCTCTTGGGGGTGGAGGTGTCTCCGGGGGCTTCGGAGGAAAGGATCATGATGATGATGGAAGTGCAGGATGCTGCAGTGGTTGTGTAACCACCTAGGCTGTTCGTTGCTGCGTCGCTCTCACTTAAATCCTATGCAGTTTTTTATATCTATTGTGAACCTCCCCCTTTTCGCTCTCATCTTCCATGAACCTTTGCTTTATTTGGATTATGATCCATTTCTTTTCCTTAAAGCCCGTTGAGGAAAGTTAACCAGTTAACTTTTCAGAGACTTTAGACGGTATATTAGTGCTATTACCATTTTTTTTCACACTGCAGTTCCACGTCGCTTTGTCCTCCACAGTCTTGAAGGTACCTTACATTTCAACTCCCGAATTCTCTTGGAAAGATGACAATCGATAGGCTATAGATCAAATTTGAGTCGACTCCCTACCACGTGCGATGGGTTTGATATGCTCTTCGTTGGTGATACCAATGGAGTCTATCCCAAGTTCGTACCTCCCAGCTACGCCACTCATACCACCCAACAATGAGATCCCCACACTACGGACTCTTTCTTTGTTTATCTCTATCTGGTCTTCGTACAGCTCCCCCGAATTTGTGCGCACAAAACTCGTGAAGGGAATCTGATAAGAGGGGAAGGGGATGAAAAACAGAGCACAGGTAGAAAAAGCATTTTAAACCCACGTAAATATCCTCCCATCCACCGTCACGTCGCGTAAAGAACAATCGATGTTGCCAAAGGTCCGTTTCAAAAGGTCCGTCCGTCTGTATATTGCAAAAGTAGGTATTGTGCGTGGCTGGATCGCCTCCGAGTCGAAGTCGAAGGGTGAGGAACTCGTGTTGGGAAACGTCTTCTGTCATTTCTCCAAAGAGCGTGGGTCGCTTCTAGAGACCCTCCGTGTAAATTTAAGGAAAAGAGAGAGATGAATCAATAAACGGTCAGCAAGTGGTTTTTCGTTTCGTGTTTGGTATGTGTGCGTGTGTAAGAGAGAGGGGGTAAAAACAACGTACCTTGTTTCGAAAACCGGCATAACCACCTCTGATTTTTCCTTCCAATCCTGCTTTGACACCTAACCGCATGTCACCCCAGAATACCCCTGTACCCCCTCGTGCTCCTCCTCCCCCTCCTATCACGGACGTATCCTCCTTTTCGTTTTGGTATCGTTCTAGGTGGACTGTTGACGTTCCACCGACATCAGCATCACAGCCAGTAGCAAATTGGTCAATGTCGTCTTGCGAGTTGAATTTGAACAACGTTCGTGGTGCGCGACAAGGTAGATCGGCGCCTTTCATGAGGACCACTGATGAGGAACGCAAGAAGTGTCTATGATTATTATTTTGTGCCATGGAATAGCCGATAGCACGGATGAGGTTGCTTACTACGTTTGGTGCTCTCTTTAAACACTTGGGCAGATCTGCTCAGGTATTGAGATAAGAGAGACATCTCTTCAGGTTGTTTTTTTATTCCGTTAATTTGTGGTTTGGGAAGAAGCAAGTTGGGCACCTGACGTCATGATATGTAATGACAGAAATGACACGCACATATATACACACACATACGCATATACCATTATTAGTACTGACGATTGGCGCTCAGAAACAGCCAGCGTCAAGCGCAAGCATTCCCTCTTTTCGCATTGGATCAATTTTCTGGTTTAAAAAAGGGCATAGGTGGCGGGTAGCAAAAATCGGTACTCAAAGAATATGCTCATAGCAGAAATTTGAAAAAAGAAATTCCTCCGGTCCAGATGTTTTTGGGGTTGAAGATCGCTTCTTGTCAAATTGGCTAGAGGACCTGGAGTATATAAACATGCCACCTTGAGAGAATTCTCGTTGCTGGAGTTTGTATTTCAACTTGTCAATAGGACCTAAGTTGTAGAACAACATCCAAAGAACGTGCGTTGACGAAATGTTGTAAAACAGATCTATATAAAAGTCTGAGTATCCAGCACTCATATTAGGATGTCTGACCATAATTTACCAAAGAAAGGAACCCACAGACAAAGATAGAGTCAAGGACATTCCCTACAGTCACATCACTGAATGGGGAATGATGTAGGCTCAAGCTGGACAATCAGCAACCTACCCTAGCGATTAACAGAGACAGCCCAGTAAGATATCTAACTACAAGTATGTCAAGATGGAGTTGATTGTTGGATCCGGCCCCATCACGGCAGTGAAGAGGTGATAATTCGATATCTCTCCATCCCAGTAACCGTCGAGGTCCAATTTTCACTTGATAAAGGGCTCTAGATAAAGAAGAAAGAAATGAAGCAACGAATATCTTGTAAAGGGTTGGGGACCGTGGTTCGTTGATTTTTACTTCGTGGAAGATAATGATGGCTGTCTAGAATTATAATCCTTCATCAAGATCATTCATCTTGTGATTGACACCTAAGATACCCGCTGTGTAAAGTCGCACTGTCCGTGAAATATCCTTTCGTGTAACCCCAAGCAGCACTGATCACCATAGCATCGAGGGTCATTATCCCCGAAAGTTTCTGGTAGCTAGCTCTTTGCATCTGGACGAGCATAGCGCTGTTGACCTTCTGAAAGCTCAATTCGCATATGCTGAGACCCTACAGAATAAGAGTGAATTCCTGTCCGTCATTGTCAAGTTCGATCAAATATACCAAGCTCTGCACTCAAGGAAAGCGTGACAAGTAATCAAGATCACCCAGCGCCGATGTCATCAACTATTGGTAAGAAAAACGACCCTCAAAAGAAGAGACGACAGGATCTGCAATAAAGATTAAGCCAAAGAAGCGAATGCTAAATCTGAAAACAAAATCTCTCAAGTACATATCACCTATCAAGCAACAATTGTATGTAAAGATATTTGACCCAGTATGACAAATTGGACTTTGTTGTTTACCGACCATGGCGCCCAGCATTCCGATCTACATGACGATATGCTGATATAGGTTGCGCATCGTAATCATGCTAAGATTGTCATATATGCCAACAATTCGACATCAGATGGAAGCAAGGGGAACAGAAGGGGTCTCCTGTGGAACTGTCAAAAGCGACAATCACTTCTTTGCAAAATATTTATCAAGCCCTTGAGACACCTTCTGACGCTTCTTCGATGGACCAGGCTTGAATCCGGTTTCCTTCAATGTCACTTTGACCGGTGGACTGAGTCCTTCAGACTCTTTCATGAGATCCTCCGCGAAGTGAAAATCCTGGTGTTCGAGTCGAATGTTTGTTAAAGCCTGTTGTTGGACATCATAACCAGCATTGTCCAAGTTTGCCGGAAGGTTCAGAATCTTTTTACAGTGAGGACATGAGTAGGATAAATCATAATCACTTGAATGATGTTCATCTTGGTCATTGCCTATAATCGTTTTGGAGCATGAATCAACCGTCAGATCTGTCATGGTCTCATCTCGAGGTCGCTTCTTGGGAGAATTCGCTGATGTTTGTTTGAGGAAACTTTCAATGCTCTTCTGTCCTTGTTCTGCCACATCGATTCCAGTGAAAGACAAGGATATATGTCCGATGTGCACTGTCGCGTTTGTCCCGACAAGTTCTTTCCACAACTTGTCACCCGCATTGGCAATTATGTCGACTGTGGCCTTGCGGACAAATGGAAAAGGAGCCTGTTTTGAGCGCCCGTTTTCGTATCCTGTCCCACTCTCATATCCTGCCACGACTGTTAGCGCCTCTTTCCACTAAGAGAATTGAATACTATACCCTTCCTTGCGTGAAGAACAATTGTCTTCGGCCATAAATTGGGATTTGCTTGGCGGGCATCACTCAGGCGAAGAGCCAATTCTGCGGCAAGAACACGAATCCAATGATGACCTTCGGCTGAACTCTTGATAGGTTTGGGTAAGTTTTTTGCTGCTGACATACTTTTGTTGACTGCCGACTTCTCTTTCACTATGCCAGATGATCAATACATCGGCGGACAAGGGAAAGACTAGATGAATTTACCTTCACTTCTATCGATACCCCTAACCAGGAGTGAGTAAAAAGTAAATCGAACGTGTAGAAAACACGATATACCGAAGAACTTCATAGATCCAAATGGCACCCTCTCCGAATTTGTGTTGCATCTCCTCTATGTCGATCAATCACTCGCTACCGATCTAATATTTTGACAGCTCACCAAGCGAGATCGTTCTTGATCAAAAGCGGATTTTAGTAAGCATGGCTAATGCGAAGAGTGGGAGCTTACAAAAGATCCCCAACAATTGAAACTTCATACTCCTTCGCAAGCGCAGAGCCGAGCTTTCCACCGAGGAAGCGAATCTGACTAAGGTGAGGCGACATGATATGAACGTTGTGTTCGGGCAGAATCACCCACTTTCTGAAATGGTAAGGGCCGCATATAAGAGGGTATGGCTTTGTTTCTCAATATACTCTTTAGTTCAACCAAGAATTCAGCTCCCATTCCTGGAAAAGTGACATGTGCTCACCTGACTGTTAGGTTTTTTGTATGACGCTGCTAGCTGCGAGACTAACATTTAGTTCATGAACTTTGTGGTTACGAGATGAAAAGCCCACCTTTGCTAGGAATTTATTTCTTGCAATGCCCTATAATATACATGAATTTTGGATAGAAATTGCAAGGTATATGAAAACTCACAGCCGAGGTCGTATATCCCATCTCTCTCACTTTCCCTCTCGCTCGGTCCATCAGCTCAGCGGCAATCGATAGCGCCACGTCATGCCAAGTAGTCGTATATTGCTCATCCTCGCCTGAGTGTCCCCTCAGATCACCTGTTAGGTCCTTTGGCTGCGTAATTGTGGCGTCTAGATTTTCTGTAGTACCTATCGCTTCATTATTCCCTACTTCTTCAACCGGCGTTTCACCGTCATGCCCCTCTCTTTTCTCGGTCTCCTCACCATTCCTCCTCTTCTGACCTGCCTCTATATCTACTACTTCGGATGGAGCTGCAGTTGATAGTATGAGATGAGCCACGGCAAGGTTGGACCACTTTATTTGGGGAGGAGTGGGTAAGGGAGTGTCTATACCATCTTGAGCATTTTGTGGGACTTTGGCAAGGTAGGGAAACCTCTGGAGTAAAATTTTCTTAACTGCCTTTGTGTAATCAAAGAACGCTTCGTCAATGGATGCCTTTTCTAGCCAAGATAGTCAGTGAGCAGTATGCCGCCAGAGACCAATTCTTACCAATTTCGACCGAAGAAGGTAAGCTTTCCCTGAATTTTGTCGCAATCTTGATGCTCTCCCTCCTATAATAATCTAACGAAACCTTGTGTGTCTTCATATCCACGTTCTCCCAGTACCCTGGATGACTATCTCCCTCTTTGTACGTCGCAACATGCACAATCTTGAGATGCGGGCATTTATTCAGTGCGTCCTTCACCTTGATCATCCGCGTGATGCCATACTGCCTCGCAGGATAATTAACAGCAATTAACGAATCCCATTGTAAGACCACCAATGGAACATCCTTATCAACGTTCAAGCGAACCATTTCACAAGCAGCATAGAATGCATCGCTATCGCAAAGTGCAATGACTCGCAGCGGGTCCTTTACACCCAAGTTGTTGGAGAGAACATGTCGATAAGTGATTGTAGGTTCGAGGTCAGTGAATTCTGAGTCGATGAGAGAAGCGGGTGTTTCTCTAATTTTTCCGTTCCACGGGTTGGATTTTGTAGAAGTTTTGATCATTTTTCTGAACCGAGCGAATGATATAGAGAATATTAATAAATCATGGTGAACAAATGAAAGCCATGTAATCGAATTCGGGAACAAACAAGTCAAGTATGAGGTTCCGTGTGAAATTTGAGATTTGAAGCATGGGGACAACTCAAAGCACTCGCATAACAAGGACATAAAAAGTGAACGCTCTTCATGCTTTACGCTAAGACACAATGTTAACTATCATAGGAGGTCATCTTCCAAATTGCCTCACATATCTAAGATCTTTGCGCCATTCTGTATGTTCCCTCGGCTAGTAACTCGGTGATTTCCAGGTGGAATTATTTACAACCAAAGAGAACGTCACGTATCTTAAGTTAGGAGCTATCTTCTTTTAAGGGTTTGACATACCACCGGGATATGATGCAGAATAGCCGACATTAACGAAAACGAGTAGGACAAAACTTTTAGCGATAGATGAGAAAGGAGGATGCTTTTATGGGAAGAAGGAACATATGGGCTTTCAAACGCCCAGGAACATTCTTGATATCTTTGAGAGAATGTCTTCCCATCAGTTGCTGATTATGGGGTTACTCCTGACCTTTCCAACCGAGCTAACTCGTTATTGGAAGACTTGCCATGCTTCATTGGTGGTACGAGTTAATTAGACCACCAAACCGGCATTGGCCTAGATAATCTACACATCTTGTACTAAGGTTGCTGACTATTATGAACATATTTCTAGAATTGAACCGACCAGTACTGTCTTCTGATCATTTTGAAGTTCGTGCTGCGCGAAGACTACAAAGAGCTCAGATTAGGTTTTGGGTGAGACGCAGGACTTTGAATGACTATTTGACGAGGCTACTAATGATACATCTTAATTCATAATACTTAAGACGAAGCTTTGCGGGCTCGAGAGGCTATCTTCTGCGAAGCACTGGCCGTGCTGATATCAATCCTCAAGAGATCCTGCCCAAAGCAGATCAGCTCAGATGTCTTGAGCCAGAAACAATATCCCTTACCGCATCTTCTGTAATATCGCTGGGCGAAGGCATGAGATCGAGTCTGAGGAGTTCAGCAGCCTTCGAAACAATAGGATCATTCTGCATCGAAGAGACGCCAACGATACGACCGTCTTGGACATAGTATGCAATAAACTAAGATCATAGATTAACACTATCACGTATAAAAAGAGTTTCGTACCTTCAGCTGGCTAGGATCACCCTTTATAATGACCTCGTCGTACTTGTGACTGATACCACAGTAACGAAGCTGTGCGCCCACTACAGACCACATGAGTTTCTAATTGTTAAATCAAATTATCAGCATACGGGCACTCCAGAAGATAGGGATCTTGTTAAAGGGTTGCGAAATTCCGGCAATATTTTTTCCGGCAACACGCCCCTGATTTCCGGCGACCTACAAGGTACAAATTGTGAAATTGGAATCACACGAGCATCGATAGATCGATAGAAAGCAGAAAATTACTTACATTCCAATGTTCAATCCTGACCTCAGATCCGTCAGGCTGAGGGTAAATGGCAATGTCACCTGGACAAAGTTAAGCCTGTGAGTAGGATAACTGTTCAACCGCCCCACCAATAGCGTAGACGTCCTCTGTATCAGGTCCTGTCCTCACACGGAGGTACTCATCAACTCTCACCCCACCATCCTTTTCGAGTTCGATACCACTTCCTTCGAGGAAGTCAGTCGCCGGGTTAACGCCCATCCCCATGATCACCAAGTCAGCCGGTAATGTTTCTTCATTGACAATGACGCCGGAAGCGAGTTCGGGGTCATCTTCGCTGATGACAATCTTCTCTACCTTGGTCTTCATGTGGAACTTGACGCCTTGATTTTCGAACCACTGCATGATAGAACGATCGGCCTCAGGAAGACGGCGAATCAAATGCATATACCCACTTTCTTTAAGCCCGCACCAATCTCCTTACCAAGAACAACCTCGAATGGGACCTCTTCCATACCAATGACATCAATGGATGCAAGCTTCCTCTTGAGAAATGCTACAACCAGCTCCATGCTTATGAAAGAGCTGCCAATGAATACAGCCCGCTTGCCTTCTGTGGCAGCTGAATGAAACCACTGTCAGGTTCAGGCAGCAAAAGAGATGAACACAGCCAGATGTCACCAACCTGCAACAACATCCGTTGCATCTGTAATATCGCGGAATGTAAAGACATTTTCAATACCGGCACATTCAAATGGTAATCTGCGAGGTGTCCCGCCAGGTGCGAGAATGAGTTTCTCATAAGGAAGCGTTTCATCGTCCTCGATAGTAACCGTCTTATTCTTCAAATCCACAGATGTAACTTCCTATGAAAACGTTCTAGAAAACTGGAACATAAGGGCGACGGCTGAAGACATACGACTCCGAGACGAAGAGTGGTTCCATGCTTGATTTTGAGATCAGCCGGTGACCTCAACATGATTTCAGTAGGATCGACGATGAGGGCTTTGCTTAACTTTGTTCTATTTGAAATTAAATGTAATAGTATTAGCAGCCAGATATGCACCGCACCTATCAATTGGAGCATATGGCTCATTAGATATGATAGTAATGGGCCCCTTATAATCATGCTTAAGAGATCAAACAACATTGAGTCCTAGAATTACTACTCCAAAGATTCTGGTTAGACATACCTCTCGTAAACTCATAACTGCATGAAATGCACCACAGCCCCCGCCAACAATTATCACGCCTTTTTGGAAGGAAGTATCTTCGGTCAAGATCCGAGGATACCTCTTCATGTTCTGTTTGAGAGTATATCGCTGGTCAGCCGTAACATAAATCTGACCGTCGACAACAGTGGTTTTGAATGAATGTATTGCTGCCGGTGCTGGTGCATCCTCTGTCCTTGGTGTAAGAAGCGAAAGCATGTCAATTTCAGTTGTGGGATACATACCAATATCTCCAGTACAGACATTGAAACAAGCTGAGGAATCAAATGAAGACCTAGGAAATTGGGACTGTCGACGTACCTCCGTGCCAAGGGCTGCATCGACATGTTCAAAAATGCACACATCCCTAGTGAAACCTGTACCTACCAAACAACACGACCGTCGGCAGCGAGGATGCCTTGAGACAACGAGGCACCAGCATGGGTGCACCAAGCACTTGTTGCATGAATTTTATTTCCAAGGCGAGACAAGAGGACTTTTCCAGATTCAAACTCGACCTCTTTTCTAAACCGTGAAAAAGCGGCTTTAGAGAATCGTAGGTGCCTCATGGTCAAATTTAAACGCACAATTGTCCATCCCACAGTTCGGGCTCATCACAGACGGCGATCGTCTTGACCGTTGTACTGAAAGATTGCATTGAGGTGAGAGAGGGAGAAACACGAGTTGGAACAAAGATCGAAGAACGTAGTAATGTTCTTGTTATCATGCACCTCGAAAGGCTCAGGTGACGTCTAATTAGTGTAGGGACTTGATGAACGCAACCAATCATATCTTTGTTACTTGTCATACCAGTTGAGTATTAGTCTACCATTGCAGCCACAATTCTGATCCTTCTCCTTATTTATTAATCACCTTGTACCTTGTAGTGGGATACCCTTGAACCTCTGGAACTTAGTCTCCTTACCCTATTCAATGTTTAGTTCCTGGAATATTACTGATGAAAATAAGCTCCAAAATGATCCACAGCTTAGCTCTGTAAACCATCCTGAAATAGCCAGGAAAAATAAGACGAAAAGTGTAACCTTCTGTTTTTTTTAGGCTGATCAAATTCCTTTTCATAAGGTCAATACATTGACACTACATGTCATGAAGTATTGACTTCAAAGATAGGCTGGGCTGTTTTGAAGCAACACTACTGTCAACCGGGTTGGACAAATAGGTAGACTGTTCGTATCTCAAAAATAGATTTACACCCGAATATCTAATTATCCGAACAGACTTGTCAACGGAAAATTCGGTCATTACAGGACTTTCACACGCTCTCTAAAAAAGTTGTTCGGCCGAAACAAGTAGTAAACACGTAGTAGTTGAAAAAACTTTCATTTCGGCTTTTCCTCTCTGACTACATGGCTTCCTTCGCTGCCCGCTCTACCTCTCAAGTCATCCGTGCATCGCGCCGTTCCTCTGGTCTTGTTGCAAAGGCCGCTCTCAGACCTGCACAGACTGCCTCTTATTCCCTACTTGCAAGGGCTGCCGCCGCGAAGGTTGCACAGGCTCCTGTTGTCCATGTTCGTGGCCAATTGATCCAAGCAACTGCTTTCATTGACTCACGGTCATGCAGAGTATCCGTGGTGTTAAGACTCTCAATTTTGCCGGCGTTAAGGAGACTGTCTACGAACGTAGTGACTGGCCTTTGGCAAAGTTGCAGGACTATTTCAAGAATGACACCCTTGCACTCATCGGTTATGGATCACAAGGTCACGGACAGGGCTTGAACGCTCGTGACAATGGTCTAAATGTGATTGTTGGTGTCCGTGAGAATGGTGAGAGTTGGAAACAAGCTATCGAGGATGGCTGGGTATGCATCTTGTTTTTTATTGAAAAACATCGGTTGTAACAAATTTCAGGTTCCTGGAGAGACTCTATTCCCTATTGAGGAAGCCATCAAAAAGGGATCAATTATTATGAACTTGCTCTCTGATGCCGCCCAGTCCCAGACATGGCCCAAACTTGCCCCCCTCATCACCTCTGGCAAAACCCTCTACTTCTCTCATGGTTTCTCTATCGTCTACAGCGAGGACACCAAAGTCATCCCCCCTAAAGACGTTGATGTTATCCTGGTGGCTCCCAAGGGTTCCGGTCGCACTGTCCGCACCCTTTTCAAGGAGGGTCGTGGCATCAACTCTTCCATCGCCGTGTGGCAGGATGTTACTGGTAAGGCCAAGGAGAAAGCCACTGCCCTTGGTGTTGCCGTTGGGTCTGGTTACATGTATGAGACTACTTTCAAGAAGGAGGTCTACTCTGACCTTTATGGTGAACGTGGTGTGGTTAGTTGCTTTTCACATGTTCTTTGCTTTTTTTGAATGCTTATTGATAATGTCTTGTGGGGCTAGCTCATGGGTGGTATTCGTACGTGTTGTGTCCCAATCGATGAGCCAAACAAGATGTCTGACTTCGCGTTTAGAGGGTCTCTTTTTGGCTCAATACAAGATCCTCCGTCAGAACGGTCACAGTCCGTCAGAAGCCTTCAACGAGACCGTCGAAGAGGCCACACAATCACTCTATCCTTTGATCGGTCAGAAAGGGTAAGTGGAATAATCATCTCGAGTCGTCCATCTTATGGGATATGCTATAGCATGGACTACATGTACAATGCCTGCTCAACAACTGCTCGTCGTGGTGCTCTTGACTGGGCACCCATCTTCGAAAAGGCGAATCTTCCCATCTTTGAAAAACTTTACGAGAGCGTGAAAAACGGCACTGAAACTCGCAAAGCCCTCGAATACAACAGCCGTTCCACCTACCGCCAGGATCTTGCTAAGGAACTGGCCGAAATTGATGATCAGGAAATCTGGCGCGCAGGTAACGATTAAATGAAAAGTCAACCGTTTTTTCCAACCAGTACTGACTATGAAACTAGGCAAGGTTGTTCGTTCGTTGCGACCTGATTACAAGTCCGATTCCGAGTAAAAAAAATAATATCGTGGACATGGGTTACTAAAAGCATCTTCGTGGATTGTAGTTCAATTCTGGAATTTGATCCTGTGTGTGTATATACCTTTTGTTCATCTCATTTTACTGCTTAATCTCAGCCTTGCATTGGCTCATGGTGTTTGAGAGTGGATGAGAGAAGGACTGTGAATTGGTTGCCCGCAGCTACTTGTTTCATTGCTTTCTCAATCTTTGACCAGCTAGCGCTGCTCTGGCTCCGGACAAGTGTTATTCAGGACATTTTTTCAAGATTCTCTCATTCTCCTGAGGATCCAAGGGTCATGTCTGCTCTACTACCTCATTGTCATCCTTTGGTGACTTATGTTAGCCAGTTCATCGACGACAGCAATAAAAGTTCGGCTTCAAATACCGAGAAAGAAAGATGGTATTAAGAGAAATGCAACTGAATCTTTCGCAGGTATGTTAGAGTGACTAGCAGTAAAGCCACCTGCAGACAAGATAAGGCGGCAGGATTTGTTGGCTAGATGAACTTTCCTAATTATCAGTCGGCGCGATGAACCAAGTCTCGCTCCTATTTCATCTGGGAACAAAAAATACTAGCCTGCATCTCAGAAGAAGACACACAAGGACAGAGTAGGTTGATATACCAATGATAAAACTATCAAATAAGAACATCTCGAACTTTAGGAATTACTATGTACTATGACATTTATACACATGACTACGTAACCGTTCACTATCAATCTCTCAATGCAGAAGCTCAAAAGTATCACTATTCAAGGAACCATATACATTTCACTTTTCTTTCTTTGAAGCCCCGTCTCCGTAGAAGAATTCACCCCAAATCAACTTGTCCATTCTCTCCTTATCCTTTCCCCCAGCCCTTTCGGTGAAGAGGACTTTGAAAGGAAGAAACATCCCAACACGTTCCTGGTAGGCAGGATATGCGACTGGATATTTCTTCTTGGTGATGGCTTCCGTAAACTTTGTAGAACAGAAAAAGAGAAGAGACAGAGCCAACGCAGGAAGGAACAGCAAGACAACAGACCCGAAATAAACACCAAGGGCGTTAAGTTGGAGCAGAGGGTCGGCAAGAACTTTCATAGAGGGGAAAGAGGGTGGGTCCGGAGGGGAAAAAGCCAAGAGAGGGAAAAGGGTCAAGACCCACTGCGGAGAACATCAATACAAACCCAGACACGGTAGTGAAAGACAGAAATACCCAGAAACCCTGTTCACAGGCGAAGTTAGGATGCCTGGAGAAACGCCACAACCCTTTGGTAACGAACCCACGCCGCATATCAGAAGGCGACCAGTCAAGCTTTGACAAAGGCCATTGTTCCCTCTCCAAATATGGAGGAACTGTCTTTATTCCATTGATATGGGCCTGATATGCGTATTTGTAGGTTTGGAAAGCGAATTGTTGGTTGTCAGCAATAAATTCCAGTGTAAGGATGCTGAGAGCAATGAATGCAAGGATGTAATCAGAAGTGGAGAGATCGGTATGCGGTTGGAGCACAGAAGCGATGAAGACAGGGATACCGAGGAGAAAAAGTAGAACATTCTG
>Ga0153976_1000477_pt1 | contig 13999 bp, 18 predicted proteins | sample TSGA060MetaG_FD_104717 | JGI IMG/M metagenome (GOLD analysis project Ga0153976, IMG submission 104717) | Attine ant fungus gardens microbial communities from Georgia, USA - TSGA060 MetaG | ecosystem: Host-associated > Fungi > Mycelium > Unclassified | place: USA: Georgia, Yuchi Wildlife... | reverse complement strand
GGCGAAGGTGTCTATAGGAACATTCCGAGATACCGGAAGAATGGCCACAGTCTTCAGATTAGTGTTGTTCCGTCCGAGTTCAAATGCAGTGTTGCGTGTCTGGACATTGGTTGATGCATCCAATTCGTCACGTACCCGGGATGCAATCGTCCGCAGTAACCTAGACATGGTTAAAAGTGACCCTTGAGATCAAAGATTCGCTTACTGTGCAGTTGTCTGAGGATTTCTGAACACATCGTGAGCAGACAAGCCCTGGAGTGTAGCATTCACGTGCTCACCTTGAAGAAATGGCGTTAAAGAGCGTCTGAGGCATTCTAATCAGCTCAGAGTCGCGAATTGCATGCATCGTAGTTCTGCGAGTTGAACTGGTGATAACATCGAGTTCTCCAACAGTGTCGCCTTGTCCATATTCGCCAGTTATTACAACTTTACTACCTTCTCCCTCGGTGATTGCTCGTAGTCGCCCATTGATGACAATATAGAAACTATCGCTGACGTCTTCGGGGCGCCAAAGAACTTGACCGGCGTTGACTTGCATCCAGTCGAGAGAAGCGTCAATTTGCAGGACTACCACACTATTAGCAAATTTACGAGAGATCATTGAAGAAGGTACAACCTAAGGGGGAGAGTAGTGAAATGAGACGCTTTGCTAATGTAAGCTGGACAATTGGTCGTTTCTCCACCAGACGTTCGAGAGAGTGAGCAGGTAGAAATCCAACGTATGTGTCGGTCTTCGCTTGGATATCAACGTATGAGGGCGTTCCGCAGAGAGCCGCTTGGATGTAAGGTCAGGACAAGCCAAAGCCATCTAATTTCAAGCATACCGAGGTAACCTGCAATTCCTCCTGGTTTCACGGTAAACAACAGCTTGCGGCTCTGGGCCTTCTCAGGCTCCTTGTTGTCGGATGTGTAAAGTGAGTCAGTGTCTGAACTTGCCGATCTCATCGCAGAGGGCCCATTGTTTGGCCGGGGCTCATCAGCGGGTAAGAGAATATCCAGGAAACCTTCGACGACGTAATAGAGACCTGGTTTGTATGTGATCAATTGGTTGCCCATACTTGAGTGACAGGGCTTTTACCAGTACTCCGTTCTCCAGCCTTGACGAGCGTTGAGCCAGCAGAGAAGAAGAGGATCTCAACATCATTGTCCAGACCACTCATGTAACTGGTCGCATTACTAGATGATGTTCCAGTCATGCTCGAAGCACCATCATCCGCAATATCCAAGAGCGACAGGGAACCAAAGGGAGATGGGAACATCCCATTCACAGTGCGCGTAGAATCAAAAGGTGGAAGAGCTGGCGAATCCTCGATGGACTCATTCCCGCTTATAGGCGGTTGGAGTAGACCAATGGATTTGGCGATGCATGACATAACTTCCTCACGCAGGTCAAACTCGTCAGTAGACATGCGGGTCTGGAAGAGGTCACTCTTGGGCAGCCTAGGGAGGTCTAGAATGCTGAACGAACGTGTGAGTTTATACCCGTCACCACCTGTTGATGTGTGCAAGTCACCAGCCTGTACTTGATTGCGAGGAGTCCGATTCGGGCCACGAAGCAGCGGACTATCCAGCTTATCCCGCGGTACAGCTGCAGAAGTATAACCACTGTTAATGGAGGCCAAACCGGGGGATGGGGCGAGGCTGAAGTACTCGCTTTCAGAATCTGATTCCTGAATTGCCACATCATCAAAACGTTGCCGCAGGGATTGCAGACCACCGCCCTCATAAAAGGACGCTGGAAGCGGGTGACATGCAATCTCATTGATTGCCTTTTCAGTTCGGAGCACCTCCTTCGTTAGCCCCAAATACTTGTGCGCAGCACTGAACGTAACACGTGAAAAGCGTGTCAGAATTACTGAAAATGTTAATGAGCAAAAAGTGAGAAGTCATATCTACAGGACCTGCACCTTGTACTATGTGGCTTGTTGCTTTTGGGAACTTCTTCGTAACTCTGCGAAATGCTTCTGCAGGGATTACGGCCAATGTGCAGTCCTCCGTTGCCCTAGCCACAATACCATGGTGAAGCTGAGTCGAGGGGCTGGAGTTTGATCGTGAGCGGGTGGATCTCAAGGTGTCTCCGATGTCTGCAGGATGAGCGGTGGAAGCGGACGACGAGATAGACCCTCCACGAGAACGCCGGGAAGCCACGGATACATGATCGAGGTTAAGACGAGATACGTCTAAATCCGCGCGGCTAGTACGAGATGAATGTGGTCCTCCTCGACTCGTAGAATTATCTCCGATAGCATCTGGGGGACCATCCTCTTTCCAGCTTATCTTTATGTCCTCAGTAAACAAGCTGAGAATGCTGAATAAACTAGACAAGGTTCCACCGCTTCCAACTTCATTAATAAGCTGGTATCCGTTCATGTCTTCCTCGTCCCATGACCCATTTTGGCTAGTATTCTGGCCTGTTCGAGCGTATACCTGGACCATGCCATCGACTACACAGTAGAAGCTCCTGTCTTCGTCTAAAGAGATACTATCACCAGCGATCAAGCGCCTCGTTTGAAGATGTCTTGCCAATTCGTGGAATACCTATTGTAAAGATGATAGATTAACCAACGCAAGCATCACGTATGTATTGCTCACCGGTTTCTCGAGGAATCCGAAGACACGGACAGCTTGAAGAAAATCGTCCAAGTAGTTGTGAAATGCTGGTGGAGGTTCTGTTGTATTTACATCTGGGTGAAGTGCATTCACGTCGGGCTTCACCAGGGGCGGTTCCTTCAGTCGGGAGTAGGTGTTAAGGTATCGAAAGCGTATCCAATAATTGAGGGCAACTGCTGAGGCGAGAAATATGATAGCAAATGACCAGAAATTTAGCTGATAAGCTGAAGATGAGCAATATCTCGAGCATCGATTTCGGAAAACACTAACAGTCAATGTCATGGAATAGGATAGAGCGAAGTAGATAAGACGGGGGATCGTGATGGTAGAAAATGCTATCAAAGCTTTTGCCCATGATAGTAACCATACTGCCACACCAATAACCATCAGCTTATTACGTGCGAGAAGAGTGACAGCGCAACCTACGTATCACCCAGAAGAACGCAGAGAGGAGGGAGAGCAGAGGATGTCTTCCATCATACTCAGGTGGACTGGAGGCGGGCTCCATCATGCGCGGACAACGCCCACACTATGTCTACGCCAGTAAGCTATGAGTCTGCGCTTGGACCAAGTTGTTAGTCGATGTTCAGCGACGCACGTTCTTGTCGAGAGCGCGGCGTTTCTCGTAACTTGTCCGAGCCTTCGAAGAAGCTGACGTTGCCAAAATGGGCCTGAATTCCGGAAAAAGCAACACTAATAGGTGGCTGTGTCATCATGTTCTCTACCACATCATGATGACAGCAGCTGTGTCTGACGTGCAGAACTCATCTGGGACAGAGCAAGATAATGAGTCCAGCTTGGATGTAGAGTTACTGAAGGAAACGGCCAGGAAGGCCTTGATCGATACTTTAAACGCAGTACGCCCTTTGGTTCTCATAAACGTTACTTCGAACTGAACGAACGGTCTGTGAAGGTGAATGGCGTGAAGACGCTCGTGCTTGACCCTACGCTTGCCGGCCCTTTGGGTCTGGTTACTGAAGTTGCACTGCTAAAGGTATTTCGATGTACTATCGCGGTTTTGATTATGTGTTTCGATTCCTTTACAGCACCATGGCGTGGACAAGATGTTTTGGCTTGAGCCAGGCCCGCTGACCTCTGCTACAACAAATGTCGTGTATCTATGTCGTCCATCAATCAAATACGTCAAGATTATTGCAGGTGTGATTGTCTCCTCTAATTACGTTTGTGTAGTGGACTCAGTGTATGTAGAGCAGGTCAAGGCCCACATTCGAGAGTCGCAAAAGCATAGATATACGCTCTTCCTTGTACCTCGTATATCCACCCTTGTATCAAGGATACTCGAAGAAGAGGGCATTCTCGGCGATATTACCATATCTTCATATAACCTCCAGTTCATTCCGATTGCGAACGATGTCATTTCGCTGGAGAATGACAGCGCATTCAAGGAAATATGGGTGGTATGTGTACTATCCATACCTCACGAATGTAGTATAGCTCAATGATCGCAGGACGGCGACGAAACTGCGATTTATAATTCTGCGTTGGCACTCGGCGCGTTGCAGAAAGTGTATGGTCGCTTCCCACGGATACTAGGAAAGGGAGACTATGCTTCCGTAGGTGCTTGCATATTCACGCGTATTGAGATAAGCTGAATATACACAGCGGCTTGCGACCCTTCTTACGAAACCAACTGCTGAACAACTTTCTCCCTCGTCAGAGTCCCCCGCTCCCTTTGACTCGCTCGTTATTCTTGACCGCACCATTGACATGATCACGCCGCTTCTGACCCAGCTAACGTATGAGGGCCTCATCGACGAGTTTATTGGTATCAAGAACTGTAAGCAGCTGTCCACAAGATGCAGGACGTCACCGGTATTGACACAACTCGCAGCCCATGTTGAACTACCGGCTAGCCTTCTCATCCCTCCTAGTGCACCTAATCCTTCGAATTCAAAATCCGCCGCCCCGTCAGGGTCTGCGTCCGTTACCCCGCTTATTAATGAGAAGACTAAGAAGCACCACCTCTCGACCACCACTGACCCGATATTTGCAGAATTGAGGGATCTGAACTTTTCATCGATAGGGAAGAAACTTAGCAGAGTGGCGCGTCGATTAAACGAAGATTATAATGTGTGTACTGCTTCTATAAATCAGCGGCATAGTTTTTTGAACACAAGAACAAAGGCTCGACATCAGGCGAAGACGGTCGCTCAGCTTCGCGACTTTGTTGGCAAGCTCGGTGGTCTTCAAACCGAACATCAGGCCCTAAGACTCCGTAAGGCCGTCGTTCCTGTTCTCTAGATGGATATTCTCACTTCTATACGAAGATACTGGCTTGTCGGAGATGCTCTCACCGAAGACACACACGGTTTTATTCGAGAGATCGCTTGAAGTACAGCAGAGTCAGCCCATTTCCTATAAATTCTTGTTAAACTTGATGTCCCAAAATAGATCTTCTACAATTGTACGAGGTCTCGACCCAGATCAGCGCAATCGAAGATATGATTGCACAAGGTGCAAGCATGCAGACCGTGGCGCGACTATTATGCCTTGCTAGTATCACTAATGGCGGAATCAAGGCCAAAGCCCTAGAAAGTGTGAAACGCGAATTTCTCCAAGTAATCTCACTCTCGGTTCGCGCCTTCTTATCATGAAGCTCAAGATTCATCTCACAGGCTTATGGTTATAATTTCCTGCCATTGCTTCTCTCGCTAGCCGCGCCCCCTTTGTCTATTCTATTGCCTAATCCTCTTCCAGTTTCTACACCTCCTTCTGTCGCAGCAAACAGATACCCCTTCACAACCCTGCGCAAATCACTCCGTCTTCTTATAGACGACAACCCTGACGCACTGGAGGAGGTTGAAAACGACATCAGTTATACATACTCTGGATATGCACCTATCAGTGTCCGACTGGTGCAATGCGTCGCTCAGAAGAGCGGAGTCATCAGTAACCCTGCAGAGAAGAGCAGTGCAGATGACGCAGATGGAAAGGGCAAAGGGCCGAGCGCTAGAAAACTCTATGCACATCCTATCATGGGCTGGAAGGGCTTTGAGGATGTGCTGGCTGCGATCCCGGGCAAGACATTCGACATTGTGCAAAAGATGCCTGCAACTACGAATTCCGCTACTTCCTCCGTTTCTTCTCTGCGTAAGTCTACATGTCATGTTCTCCACGGGGCTCAAATGATTACCCAAACAGTGCGTTCACAAGAGCAAACGACCACAACTGCGGTATTTTTCCTTGGTGGATGTACGTACAGTGAGATTGCTGCCCTTCGCTGGGTGAGCCGGCAGAACACAGGTACATTTCATTACACTCTAGCATAAAGACGACATTGACTTTTCGAAGGTCGTAAATTCCTGATCGTGACGACAGGGGTCGTGAGCGGGAATAGCTTAATTGACAGCGTTGCGAGTACTGGGAAGAAGCTTTCCGCGAGCAAGGATGCGAACGCCTAGAAGCGACAGAGTGGAGCACATGATGGAGTACATGATGGAGTACATACACTACACGACATATCTTTAGTCATCGGTCTCGTCACAGAGATGTTTCCACAGTCTGCCGTGTTGTCTCCCATCGCTCAGATCGACCGCGAAAGGGTCCTTGCAATTGAGTCCTAGAAAGGGGATCCTCAGGGAAGAAGATAAGTTAAACTTAAGAGAATTTGCTTCTTAGCAGGTCGTAGCAGTTTGTAGCATGGACGCGAGCATGATCTACCTCAATTATATGTGACATATCCCCACACGGAATTATAAACACAGGACGCGACGCGTTTGTTTGCCTGGCGTTGATTGCCGGACCCCTGGTACTTTATGGGATCTATGACTTTTCAGTGTCATTCAAACCGCTGGCGAGTATATGTTTCAATAAATTCCAATCGGTAGTGATTGAGAATATACATTGATTCCTTGTAACGGGTATTTCGATCACACCTTAACGGCACGCAGGGGTGTGGAGGCTAAGAACACCCCTGCGATAAATACTCATTCGCATTTTCCCGTGGGGCACGATGTTGAACTGCGGATCTCGGAGCGGGTGACCGGGGTCCGTAAAACGCGGGTCCTCTACAGCAGAGTAACAAGAAAAAGGTCCGCCTAATTCGACCAACATGAACCTTTCCTCCCTTCAACAGACCACACCAACATCCCCTTTCCACACACCTTTCAACTTTCACCGATTTCAACGGCAAGTAGTAAACATGATTGTTGCTCTCTTTTCTAACTCCTCAATGACGTTTTTGTAGTTAGCTTGCGGGTCGAACCGTGCACTGCCCCTTTTATCAGCGTCCTCAACGAGTGCCCCGCACCAAACGCGTTTTTCACTTATACTACTTGTTCTTAGCTTGAAACATGCCCCCCCGCACAGAATCGAAGCCTGCGACTGAGAAGCCCGCAAAAAAGACGAGTATGTCCCGTCGCTGTCATATATGTAGTTGATCGCTTATGCGTTCGCTATCTCCGTAGAGTCTTCGGGTTTCGGCGGAAGGAAGAAACTCAGCGCGTTCAACAAATTTATGCAAACGGAGATGGCCCGTCTCAAGGAGGAGGAACCCGATATGTCTCACCAAGACAGGTAGACTAATTATCTCGCCCCTTACGTCTGTGCCCTGATCTATCCGAATTCCCTAGATTCAAACTGGCAACTTCTAACTGGAAGACAGCAAAAGAAAACCCCAGGGCTGCTGCGTGAATTCTGTGTCACCTCATCAGTTGCCACTGTGGCGTTGCCTCCCTTGACTTGCCTTCCTTCGCTACCTGTCTGTTGTTGTTGTTATTGCCGCTCGCTCTTCCGCCCTGTTATATCCACACATTCATCTGTCAAGCCGTGCATTCCTTTCGAGTATTATTCATATCGACTATCATTCTGCGTGCAGTTCTCCGCTTGTGATTCTTCTGCTTGGGCCTTTTTTTTTCGCTTATTCATGACCTTCGTTTAGTGCTGTTGCTAATTTCATCGTATTCACGCTGCTAGTTTACTTTGCATGTTAGCAAACATTTCAAATATTTGCCGCTCTTTTGCGTTAAGAGTTGGGTATGTCTCTTCCAGAGTCTGCTGCTGCATGGAGTATATCGGATGCGGAAGTGGACCCGGTTGTCGAGCCGATCATCGTACGACAGGTATTAGCATTGCAATGGAAGTGGCACCCCCTCGAAAGCCTGGATAACGTTGAAATGGATACTGCTTATTCGCCGGATGCCCTAATTGAATGTTTGGGATCCCTGCTTGAGAAATGCAATCCGAAGGTCTGCCAACCTCAGTCAACTGAATTATGTAACTGTCTGAAATATTATTGCCATGCACAAACCACGGAAAAATGTGCCAGTACCATGCTCAGCCGAAATGAACCAAGTTCATCTTTTGGAGGGACCGTGGAAATGATATACTTTTTATGGAATTGAGAACTAGCCCCTAAGACGTGTTCCGAAGTGGGTCCGCGCCATTGCATCGTGGAACTAGCCCTATCAGATCAAGTCTGCTGTCGTCTTGTAACAGCTTTATACTATTTCCATTTCTCTTTGTCTCTCTCAGTCGTCTTTCTTTCTTATCTGTCTCTCTATCTGCTTTTGGCACAGCAATCTGTATATCTCTTTATCATCTGCAGCTGTATCCACCTTATGGAGCAAGCGCCTTACTTCGATAACGAGGAAGTGCTTTTCGATTTCGATCCTTATGAACCTGCCTCGAGCCCAAGCTATCAAGGTCCGTTTTCATTGTTCTCCCTCGTGTCTATTCCCTCCTTAAATCCCCACCCACAAAGCAGACGGCGCCCCGTCTACTCGTGACATCATCGACCGAATTAAACGTATGGAGACAAACGGGCAACACGATCTACAGCCTACCATCATGCTGGGCAAGGGGAAAAGTCCCTCATTGCCCATGTCGATCCCAGCAACATCTTTCGATCGCGATTCCCCTGTAATGTCCAGAGGTATACCACCTATCATTGTATCACCTCTTGAAGGCCCTTCATCGTCATCTTCTCAGTCATCTTCCATGCCAATTACAGGTGAACATAATATACGATCGTTATCAGCCAGCGAGGTTGAAGTTCCGGCGATAGAAGACACCAATATACTGCCGCACACCGAATCATCAAGTAAAGATGACTGTACCTCTGGCCTTATGAATGCCTCGTTGTCCAACAAAGGCAAAGCAAGGGAGCTAGCTTACACGTTGCCCCCTCTCTTGTTTTCCACACGTGACTTGGAATACATCGACTGGTCATCTGAGCCCGGTTCCCCAACAGCTGGTCCTTCCTCCTACGGTTCCCCAACAGCTGGGTTTTCCTCCTACGGTTCAGCTCACAGCTCGCCTACCCGAGCATCACCTAATAGTCTGTCTCAGACAAGCGCCCAGGCTCCCAATAATAGTACACAGCAGCAACCAGAATTGACAAGGTTGCCATCCCGGAGGCGATCACTGTCCAGCCTATCAATTCATTCCACACGCTCCGTAGCGGCTCGGTCTCTGACAAGGATGAAAGTCAAGCTGAGCTCATCGCCGAACAGCCCAGGTAACCTTGCCCGCAGGTTGCTGTTCCGGAATAAGGGCGATGCCGCCGCGACGTCAATAGATCTCAGTCCTGCGGGCTCTGTATCGGATCCTTGCTTAGGAGACATTAGCATGACAGCAGGGCAAAGTCTTATTGTGTCATGGAAAGGCTCCAACTTCCCTTGTCCGGATTCCGAGTATCCAGCGGACACGAGACTGCATGTTCAGCAGAGCATCGATGGTTTCGAAAGTCTCAAAGGCAAAAGCAAAGGCCGTTCCTATTCCTCTCCATTTCCTCAGTCTGTCTTTGATATCATTCCTCATGGCAATAGTGATGTCTTCGTGCCCGTGCCTGTGGCCCTTCGGAATCTCTTTGATGAGGCTCTGCCAAGAGAACTAAAGCTCCAGGTTTTCTCAACTTTGGTGGCTTTGCACGAAGATGAATTTCAGCGGTGGAAGCAGTCGGGACAATGGACTGTCTTAAAGGCATCCTCGTCCAAGTACCGCTGGATAGGCAGAGATCGTGGGATGCGCGAACTCGTGAAGTTGAGCAGGGTAAGCCCATGCCCTCGGTACTGCAGAATCCTCAATAACAAGCGATATGCGTTAGGTATCGAAGGCATGGCGACCACTCGTCTTTGATGGTCAGTTGTGGATGGACGTCGACCTCAAGGCATTCCCGAACCTTTCGGTGCCCTTCCTTGCAGAGACGCTCGGGCCGTTCATTAGGAATATGGATCTCATGGGACATGTAAAACTTGACCACAGCGCCCTGGGACAAGTCACGACCAGTCTTTGTGTGCGCTCCGCGCCAACCATCGATTTCGCCTATACGCAACTCCTGGACGTAAACCTGACAGGTTGCAATGAGCTGACTACGCAGTCATTGCACAACCTCATCATCCACTCCCCGTTTTTGCGCAGCCTTTGCGTCAAAGGATTGAAGGCAGTCGACAACACTACTTTCGATGTGCTCATACTCTGCCCCAATCTGACGTCCCTGAACATGAGTCGTTGTCGCAACATTAGCGGAGAGGGGCTTCGCAGATATGCAAACGCTGCGCTAGGCCGCCAGGGCCGGCTTGCATTGAAAGAACTCAGGTTATGCGGAGTGGTGGACATATATGACGATGCCCTGGGAGCGTTAGGCAGGGCTGCGCCCTTGCTAGAAGTCCTCGACTTGAGCTACTGTCGCACCCTGCACAACTCGGCGTTGGAGGCATTTGTCGCATGTACGGAAGACGAAAGGGGAATGAAGACTGTGGTGCTGACGGCACGTGAGGCGGGGCGGGAAGTGCGCGATAACGGGCGCTATCGGAGACGCGTCACGAATCTCAGACATCTTTCGCTCTCGAACTGCAAGCTGCTCACAGACATCGCGTGCTCGAATTTGGCGTATGCGGTACCACGTCTAGAGCTGTTGGAGCTAGCGTGCATTGGGACGGAGATGAAAGATGAAGGAATCGTGAGGCTTTTGGGGACGACGCCACTTCTCCGAAGGCTGGATCTGGAGGATGACACAGATATCACTGATGCCGTCATGAGGGCACTGACCCCCAGCCCACCTAATGAACTTACATCAGGGTCAACGCAACCCCTGCAGACAGGGCATGCGCTGGAGCACCTGGTTGTGTCGTCTGCCACCGGTATCGGGAACGATGCCTTTCTTTCTCTCATTCAGAATTGCCCTCGCCTCACGGTGCTGGAGGTAGATAGTACGGGCATATCCGGGGATGTACTCAAAGAGTTCGTGCGGCAGGCCCGCGAACGGAATCTGTCCGATGCTACCATGGTTGCTGTTGACTGCCGTGCTGTGGGCGAGAGCTCCGTCAAGGAGGTCGCTGCGACGACGCGTCCTCGCAAGGGCTGGTGCGCCTGGGATGCGCGGAAGCTTGCGTACCTGGATGCTCGGGACAAAGAGAATCTGAAAGTAGGGCAGGACGAGTGCGACGAGAAGCGCGTCGTGATCAAGACGTTTTATAATTGGCAGACCGTGGATGCTGTCCGGGCTGCGCGAGAGCGGCGGCGGCGGAATTCTCGACATCCAAGCTCGTTGGACTTTGCAAGCGAGCTTGAGGATGTTGCCCGTGCTTCGGGACGCATGCGGTGGTGGTCTCCGAGTGGGAGGCGTTCGTATGGTACTAACACTCCAGATGGGACAGAATTCAATGATCGAGACGGGTGTATCATAGCGTAGGATCCCTTTCCTTGTACGCTTTAATCTTCTTTTAATATTTCTTTGGTCTTTTTTTTGTACACTTTATCCACTAACAAGCGTTCTTCGATGTATTACTGATATTTCCCTGTGGTTCACGAGTACGTCAACTGTATTATTCCAAATGGTGTAGAATGAAAGAAGAAACAGTGGTCATAGTACTTAGATGCCTGTGTCAACTTGTCAGCTTCTTCTCCTTCCGTCTGGCTTTCCGCTGCTGCTTCTCGTCAGCTGTTGATGGAGGAGTACTCCGTCCTGACTGATCTGGTGTTTTGGAAGTTGAGTCGCTACCTGCCACAGATAAAGTGGGTGCGGACTTCTTCTTCTTCTGTTTCTTGGGTTTCTCTGGCTTCGAGTGATTAGTGTTATCTTCACCGTATCCTGTGAATGAATGAGTTTGGCGACACTATGAGACGGACCAAGGTAAAGATTACCTGAAAAAGGATCTATCCGTGGTCGCTTGCGCCTGCTATCCAGCTGTTCTCCGCGTTCTGGACCTCCACTTTCCACCATTCGTGATTTCCCTTTGTCCCGTGGTGGCGGCACTCCGTCTTCTTCCATCGCGTCTTCGTCGGGTGACGCCTCAGCCTCATCGATTACTTCCAAGTCATCCTCTTCTTCACTGCCCAATTCCTTCAGTTTCCTCTCGTACTCTGCACGCGCCGCCATTTTGCCGGTTATTTTGATCGGAACGTGCTCGCTGCTAGAATCAGGTACAGATGTCGCATTATTGCTCGATTCTTCAGCGGGTTTTACGAGCTTTGCTTGGGCGATAGCATGTTTAATGAACCTTCCAGCAGCAGCTTTATCGATGACATGTCTCTCTAAAAAAAAACCCGGTTATTTAGCCATTAAAACTTGATTGCGGGGGTGCGGAGAATGCTTACTCCTCTCCTCAGAATCCTCTGCGCTTTTTATTTTGTCAAAGTATTGGCGGACACGGTCCTGGAAATTATCAGTGGCTGGGAACTGCGCTAGGAGAAGCGAGCGCACTAATTCAGAGATGACTGGGTGGGTCCTGGGATCGATTCCTCGTGTTTTCAGGTACACTGTATGCGCGATGAGCAGGATTAGGGGAATTTAATGTTCGACGATCATGGATAACATTACCGAATACAAGGTCGTATAATACATACGGTATGGCGACCTGTAATTTGGCCTGCTGGATGGTTTCGAGGCCGACAAGAGTCTCAGGAAGGCTTTTGGTAAATAGCGGTTCGAGTTGAGCCTCGAGTTCATCGAGAGATGCGTTCAGGCTAGCCACTTTGGCTTGTAGTCGGTCTTCGTCGGAAGCCATGTTTGCAGCAGACAAAAACTAGTTTCCCGCCAGAGTCGATGAAACTAGTACAGTACTAATAATTATTTAGACTGAACCTTATTTAGAGGTTTACTACCGCTTTGCATATCATACAGCTTGCAATCCAGCCACATACGCCAGAACAAAATAATGCCATCGTGACTCTTCAAAGCTTCATCGATCATCTACCTCGCATAGATGAACTTCAGCCATGTCCGGCTCAACCTCCGGGGGAGGAATGCAGATGACCGCACCAGCCCAGACCCAACTGGGTGCAATTTTCGAGGATCGGCCTTCTACTAACATTGCAGAAGAGCTTGTCGCGGAAGCTGCTTGCAAATAACGAGATCAATCCCTTAGGGCATATGCAATGGCTGGCAGGACATCTCTCAATATGCGCTTCACGGTGGGCAAGGCCAAGTATCCATAGTTTGGCAGACTAGCTCGTATGTATTGGATGTCGGTTCCTAGCAGTTCCATATGTAACGAGATACAAATGTTCACCATCCGCTTCAATGCCCTGATGATATAAATGGGTGAGTAGTGGAACAGAAGCACTCGATGTGTCAACTGAGAGTGGCAAGGACATGTCAGAGGACAGGTGCTGAAGCGCTTTGAGTTCCTGGAGCATGCCCTCCTTATTTAGCTGGGAGGCGTATCTGTTCGATAACTTGAGAGCAGTGATGATAAGTGATCTCCTCTAAACATGGTAGTGATGTAAGTTTCCGAACCGTTGAACATTTAGATGAGCTCAGTTCCAAGTCTGCGTTCTACTGTATGAGTACTTCACAGTTGTTCACGCGTGTCAAGATGAATCATGATCACCACACATCATCCACTACAGTACAATATGTCATAATGCATAATCTCATAATGCATAAGGTTTGGACGGTCCCGCTGTGGGACAGTGAGAAATTGAATCATAATGCATAATGCATAATGCATAGACTTATGTGGCCATTATGCATTATGAGATAGCACTTTGGCTGGTTGGGACTTGGTTGTTCGGGTCGGCATAATAATTTTAGTGTACATATTTGGAGTGTCGATGTAGTGAAGGGGTGCCTATACCTCACTCTATTGAATGACTACCGAGAAACTAAAACCTCGAGACAAGCCTGCACCCTATTAGACACAGTCAAAAAAACCAAAGGTCAAAGATGCCCCAGCAACCTCTGCACATCCAACAGCTTACACATCCTCACGCCAGCGAAATGATCAAGATCGAGTCTGGTGAAGAAGAGGATGCTCAATGGTAGGTTTCTTGTGCAGAAACAGTTCAATGCAGTGTGTCAGCGGTAGTGTTCCGTGAAAAACTCCCGGCCGAGTTTTTGACAAGTTTTTAACACAAGGTAGTCGTAGGTCAGTTTTTGACACGTGTTATTAACTAGTTTTTGACATCAACCAAAAATGTCATTTTT